>MDSX01085490.1_pt1 | contig 13657 bp, 16 predicted proteins | sample 811141 | NCBI WGS metagenome assembly MDSX01 (sample SAMN05326642, study PRJNA326480) | marine metagenome | isolation source: seawater | place: Atlantic Ocean: South East | collected 2010
TAGTCAGCAAAATGTGGAAGCACATGAAAATAAGGAAGAAGTTGGAATACTTGAAAAGCTTTTTAAATTCAATAAAGTAGATCTTAAACAAACGTTAATAATCTCCTTATTATACGTTATTACAAATTCTGTATATATAAATGAGATGATTGATAACATGATCCCATATTCTCTTTATTCATACACATTTGCTATCAAATTAATATTATTCATCATAACATTTAGATTATTCAATTTAATAGATTTCTAAATTGAATACAAAAAATGATTGATTTTTATATAATTTTTTTGATTAAATTAATTGTGTTAAACAAAAATTATGAAAAACGCAGGAGATAATCGGAGCGATTCAAAGTGGTCTTCGTGTATGGACGACTCTTGGAAAAGATCAGATTACAAAGGGATTGACTATAACAAATCAAGATATATTAAGAACAACTTGAAATCATTTGTAGATGATGCCATGGAAGCAGCTAAAAAATCCACAATGCTTCAAAGACACGGTTGTATTATTATATATAAAAATAAAAATATTGCAACAGGAACTAATACCACTGTAGATACATGTGGTTTTAGTATTCATGCCGAAGTTGATGCTATCAATAAAGCCAAAAAAATACTTACGAAAACAGAATTGAAAAATAGTAAGTTAATCGTTGTTAGAATTGGACAAGAATCCATGGATTATCCTTTGAAATATTCAAAACCTTGCCCCTCTTGTATGAAATGTATTAAAAATATTGGTATAAAGCAGATATTTTATACTACTAATTTTGAAAGAGATATGTGTGGTATATGTTAAATATAAGTCTAGATATTGTTATCATTTGATGAAGGTTTTTTTGATTTTAAAAACCATTTGTTAATACCATAAATTATTTTATCATCAAAGTTTTGTCCTGTATTATAATGTATATTATTCATGAAATTTAATCCGTTGCATACATCTGGCTTAATTTCTTTTTCTTGAAAACTTTTATTAAACGCTAATATACAACGATATGGTATATCTGGTGCTTCTGAAAGTAGTCTATCATATTCTTGTCTACATTTAGCTACAAATTTAATGGCATTTACACGATTAGCTTTTTCTAAAGATAATTCCATATCAATATTTCTATAAAATTTAGAATATTGAATACACATTGTAGAATGTGCTTCAGATAATTGCAAACTATTATTAAATTTAGAAATAGAAGTAATTATTCCACTTATAACATTCATAAATGCAAAAATATATTGTATCAATAATATATTTTTTTTACTAGATTCTGAAATATCATTTGAACTACTAGGATTTAATACAGCAAAACCACCTACACCAGTTATTGAACTAAGTATAATTGTAGGATAACTTAAATAATCATGTGTTTTTTTGAAATTAATACGCGCCATGTTATGTAACCATCTATATCCAGCAGCTTTTTCAGCCCATCTCATCAATAATTTTTCATTTTTATCTGTCCAATTATTATCAAAATCTACAATTGTCTCGTTTTTTTGTATTTTAGGTGTATATTCTGTTAATGAATTATTTTCATCTTTCGTCATTCTATAATAATTTAAGATAATAAATTCTCTTATTAAAATAATATTTACTTATATAATGAAACACTACGATATAACAATAGTAGGTGGTGGTCCCAGTGGTATAGCACTTGCGTTAATGTTGGAAAAAACTGGTAAAAAAATTTTACTTACAGAGCGAGAAAATACACTTGGTGGATGCTGGCGCGTAGAATGGCAGAATAACAAGTATTATACTGAACATTCCCCACATATAATGACTTCCAATTATAAAAAGTTTATACAGTTATGTAAATATTTGAAAGTAAAGAATGAATTTAAGAATACATACAAATATAAAAGTTCTCTCCGTTCTGTTTATTTTGATAAAAATGTTATAGGTAGTTTAGAGTTCAGTGATATAATAAAAATAGTTTCTGGATTGATTATGTCTAAGTTTATTGAAAATAACCAAACAGTAGATGAATTCTGCGATCATATTAGCGATGTAGGTAAAAAGACCATGTATATTTTATCTGTTGCAGCCGCATCAACTCCTGATAAAGTAATGATGCAAGATATGTTTGACATCATGACCGAATATCCACCAGATATCATTCAAATGTCTGAACCAGAACTATGGTTAAATGCTGCAAAACAATATTTTAATAAGTCAGATAATATTGTTCTTAGTTTAAATACTGAAATTAAAAGAATAGATAGTATAGACAATGGATTTTATATAAATGATGTCATACATAGTGATGAAGTAATTCTAGCATTACCACCAATTGCTTTAAAAAATATTCTAGAAAAGAGTTCTACAGATATACAAAATAATTGGCTTCCGTATCAAGATTTTATGAAATGGGCGGTTGAGTCATCATATCACTCTATAGGTTTTCAATTACATTTTGATAAAGTTGTCGAATATAAAAATGAATGGTGTTGGAGCTGTATCGGTGAGTGGAATATCATAATTCTACCTATGTCAAAATATTTGAAAACATTCACAAAAGACCCATCTGTAAAAACAGTTTGGTCATGCACAATAATAGATCAAAACAAAATCAGTTTAAGATTGAAGAAAAAAGTACATCAATGCACTCTTGTTGAAATAAAAGAAGAAATTAAACATCAATTGAATATTCCTATCAACACACACATAACTTTTTACGATGGTCTCAAGAAAACTAAAGAACAATATGAATCAAAAGATACAGGATTTGTGAGACAAAAATATGGTGTAATACCATATACAGGAAAGTTGAAAAATATACACATAGTCAGCACAGTTAATCATAGGGGAATAATAACCATGGAGAAAGCTATTGAAAGTGCATATGAATTTATAAAGAAGAATTATAATGGACAACAACATATATTGGATGATAGAAATAATACTGTGTATGTATTGGTTATTTTAGTGTTCTCATTTATACTACTTTATAAATACTATAAAAATTGATATTTTGTTATCATGTATACAAATGCTATTTCTACACAAGAATTGATGATGCTTAAAAATATATTATTCATCATAAATTTCAATGGATTAATTTTAAGAAATATGCTAATAAATAAAATGAATATGTGAGTAATTATAATGAAAGCTAGAACTATTATTGTAACCCTATTCAATGTGTCATTCTTATTATCCTTCCAAAGCGTTTGATTTTCATAATTATTAATAATAATGTTTGTTTTTAATACATCAATATCATCTTTTGATATTATGGCTCTTATTTCACCAATATGATTATCAATATACTTAAAGAGATTATTCAAATTGTTTTGTATCATAAGTGTATCAAATTTAGATATGAACATATAAAATACTAACAATGATTCACATAAACTTATAATTATTTCATGTAATATTGAAATTATAATCATCTTAATTTATATTAATAAATGATTTTCAGTATATATAATATTGTTATTCATATTACTTTCTTATTTCTGACATTAACAGTATTATTTGGAACTGTTATAGAAAATAACATTCGTATGTTATTTTACAATAAAACTAAATTTGTGAGAGAATTATTGGATCATGAAGTATATATTGAAGATAAAAAAGCTATTAATAGTAGATGGTGGCAAACAGTATATGTATTAAATGGAGTATTCATTACAACATCAATAATTATGACAGGATTACTATCATATGTAAGCAAAAAAAAAGTGTTGAAAATATTAATTTCAAATGCAGTTAGTTCTATAATAGTTATCTTCATTCAATTATTAATAATTGGATTTGTACAATTTTCATTTTTGAGTAATAAAGATTTTGAATTGATAATTTTAGATGAGTTGAAAAATAAATTATAATAGTTTAAATGCTGACAATAATTTTGTTTACTATTATAGCATTATGGTTTATCATGTATGTTATAAAAGTCAATTACAAAGTAAAAGAAACATATAAAAACCTGTGTAATAAGAATAAGTTTATAGAAGAAAATCAATTCACGGACGATAATCAAAATGTTTCAACGAGTGAATTTACAAATGCAAAATTTAAAGCAGTATTATCTGGAAAACAATTCGAAATAATGAAAAATAGAGAAAAAGATGTTGATACTGTTAAAACAAAAACTATTATTGAAAATTGGTTGAATAATTTAAAAGCATTAAAGAAAAAGGGATCTAAATTGAATATTGTAAAATTTGAAGAGTTTGAAGAGAATGCTTATGAATTATATGTATATAGAAATGGTAGAAATCACGGAAAAATTATTCATCTAAAAATGAATGAAAATGATGAAAAATATATCATTTCAAATATAAAAATTATCGGTATTTTGACAGAATATGAAATGTTGTTTGATAATATGAATTCATATAACAATGATACATATTTAAAGTATAACAAACTTGAAGATATGTGGATCGCTACAAAAGATGAACGATTGACAAACGAATATGTGGATCTTAATGAAATTTATAACGAAATATCATTATTGAATACTTGAAAATCACCGTCGCCATCACCATAATCAACGTCTTGATCATCAGTAGCACCTTTAGATTGGTCTATGTTTTTTATTGTGGTTGATTCTAAACCTATTTTTTTATATGCAAAGTATAAGTCAATATTTTCATCAGACATTTCATCAATTGTTGATCGCTCTTTAGCACGTTCTTCACTTCTTAATAGATTATATTTTCTTCTCAGTTCGTCTTTATTTATTAGTTCTATTTGTTTTATTTTATGATTGAATGAGTCATCAATAAAACTATTAAAAATGTTAATATCTTGATATATATAGTTTCCATTTTCATCTTTATCAAAATTTTCGTTTATTATGTTCAACAAAGATGAAAGAAGAATAGCAACAAATATTTGTTTTTTACGTTTATCACTTTCAGTTATTTTTTTTAAGATATCTATTCTCGTAATGATATTTTTTCGTAATGAACTTTCAAAAGTATCATTAAATATAGATGATTCACGAAGCCGTTTGGAAAACTTGAACAAATAGGAAATGTTTTTATTTGTTACGGTGATGTTTGATACATCGCTAAAATATACATTGAAATTTTGTTGTAATAACAAATTTATATCCTGTTCATTTGTAATAGCATCTTCATAATGTTTACGAAGTTGTGAATTATTATTAATTTCCATATATGTGGAGAAAAGTTTTTCGATATGTTCAGATAACGCATATTGATTTTTATCATTATATATAGTCTTAATTGTATCAACATCAATCCAATCATTTTCTTTTATGAAATCATCAAAAGTTATTTCTTTTTTATTGAAATCTTTGATGTTAGCTTTTGATTTTGCATGCACTATATCTTCAGGTTTATAAATAGTTATAGACTCTATAGGTTTTTTGAATTTAATAGCTTTTGTAACATTAAATATATTATCTTTGAACTTAGTGAATCTATCTATTTTTGTTTTACTCAAGTCGATATCAGTTAAGCTTTGATTGAATGGTTTGAACATCTTTACGTAATATTTAGTTATTTCAAACTGTTTGTACTTTGAATTTTTAAATTCATGAACATCTTTAAGTTTATTCTTCAAATATGGAAATAGTTTGAATACATCTCTTACTCTTTTTATTATTTCGAACATGACTTTTTGATATGGAATATCGGAGATATTATTCTTGTACATAAACACAGAAGTTAGATATCCAATTAATGACTTATCTTTGTTATTTTTAAAAATTTCAGCACTATCTGTTTGTTCTAAATCGTTTATTGGGTATCCACCAATACTATATTTTTGTACACAATCATCAATCAATTCTTTTTTTATAAAACTTTTATCAATAATTTGTGTGAAAATTAAAACCCATGTAAATAATATAATCATTTTACTTTTATCAGGCAATGATTTATCTTGTTGACTTTCAAGAACATTTATATTTTTCCTATAATAAGTTAATAATGCTTCTAATTGTGAATCATTTACTTTCATTCCAAGAGACAGTATAATTTTTGCCTCGTGATCATTATTTTTGGTATTTATTTGAGGTTGTTCGAATTCTGTGGGAGTTTCATACATAGATAAATCTACATTTAGAACGACATCTTCATATGTGGAATCTTTAATTTTTTTGGTTGAGTTCCCTTGTGATTGTATAGATTTATATGGAACATGATGTTTACTATTCATAAAAGAAATTCTTTCTTTAAAATTTTTAAGAATGTCAGATTTTATAGCATCAAGTTTATTAATAGTTTTATTGTAGTCATCGAAATTTGTTTTACCATTTGTTGAATATTTCTTTTTCATTTCTTTTATTTTTTCAATATCATAAATGTCTTTCAATTTAAAGGATTCTGAATGATCATTGATATTTTCCATTGGTTTAAGAGAAACAATATATTTAATGAATTTTAAAACATGTAAATGATATATAATATCGAATCCTTTATCTTTGAAAGAATCGAGTGTGTTAAATCTCCTCATGTTGGAATCCATTTTCGTGAGGATCTTATCATCAAACTTCTTATCTATGATTAGGTTTGTTTTAGCGAATTCTTTTTTGTTTAAGATATCATATGGTGATTCAAAAGAACTCTTATAGTCTTTTACATCTATTTGTGTTGATTGTCTTTTTTCTGGTTTATATTTGTATGAGTTTTTGAATACTGTAAATGAATATTCGTGAAGCTTTTCGATAGTTGTGTTATGAAAATAATTGAGTTTTTTATTAATTGAGGTGTAATCAATAGATTTGTTTATTGTAAAAAAATCATAAATATCGGGTATAATAATATGAGCTATTTCAAGAAAATTATATTTATTTGTAAGAAAAATTATATTTTCATCATAAAAATCTTTTTTTGAGTACACATATGAATAACCACCATCTTTGAGGTATAATAACTTATTTGTGGGAGGATTTGTTAAATCATATAATTCTTCTGTGTTATCAGTATTTTTGAAAGTTAATACATTATTTTTCTTAGCTATTATTTGTACATTTTTAACAGTATTGTTGCTATTTAAACTTGCATCAACGGGAAATGATACAATATTTTCCAATTTTGAAAAGTATTCATCAATATTGAATAAATGATAGTAATGTTTAGAGTTATTATTGATAAACATACCAGTTAAGCACATATTTTCATTCTTAAGCATTCGTTTATATTCTAAAATTCTCTTTGACTCTAAAAAATTATCATCATTCACACTAATATCATCATCATCATAATTATGCCATAAATTTTCAATATATGCTTTTAAATCTTCTTCATCCCAAATTAAGCTTTTAGAGAACTTTTTCTCTTCAGGATTTATATAATTATCTACCTTAGTATCATCATTAATACTATGTTCCCATAAAACATGCATATCTTCTGGTAGTTTGTAGTTTTGCTTATCAGTGCTATAAACGGGTGAATATTTAAATTCTTTGAGTTTTTTTAGGAAATTTAGTAATGACGTTTGATTATAATTATCCGTTTCTATGTTTTCAATATTTTCAAAATCATAATCCAATCTATTTTTTTTAAATTTTGCAATAGGGTAAAACCATTTTGATCGTAAAAAAGTATCAATAATTGACTTGTCTTTTAATGAGTTATTTTCTATGTCGGTGATTTCTTTGAAAATTTTTTTAAAGTTAAAACTTTCAGTAAGATTGAATATTTCATTATGTGCTTGTTCTTCCGTAAATTTAAGTATACTAGCATCAGTATTTAGAAAAGGTATATCGTGAAATTCTTTAATGATCATATCATTACGATCAACAATATATGTGTCTTGTATAATTTCTTCTTTGTTCATGTATTCGGCTTCTATCATGATATCATTATCATCATCATTATCATTTGAACCTTTATCATTATTGTCATCATTATCAAATATGTCTACAATATCTAACTTGTCAGTATTCATATTATTTTTAATAAATATTATTTATGAGAAATCTTTTGAAAATACTAACCACTCATTTAGAACATTCTTTAGAATATCTTTTATGTTTTTGAATGATTCGATAAGTTCATGTTTAAAAGAAACATCTTCTAATGATGAAACAATTTTCATGAATACACGTTTTTCAAGTGGGTGTGGAACAAAGTATCCTATAAAAGAAATTTGTTTGCTTTTTTTTTCTCTAACATGAATGTTATACAATAATGATTGTAAAAGGTTACCAATCGTATGTGTTTCATCGTTTAAGATAATTTTATAGAAATCTTTTTCATTTGAAACAGTGATTTTAGTTTCTTTAAAATCAATTAAATTATCGATTTTGTCAATAAGATATTCAAGTGATTGTTGAAAAATTTCTTTAGTAGATAAAATACATTCTGGTTCAATTTTGAATATGAATTGATCAGGTTCATTATACTCATTTTTATGAAATGCACGTTGATAATCTAAAGTATTATAACGTACTTCGGCTTGTTTGGGATTAAGTTTAGGATTTTGTTCGATAAATTGTGCCATATTTTTTTTATTTGTATCTTCATCGATATCATTATAGAATGTGCATAAACTGGTAGTAGCCCAACATGCAGAATCTTCCGCTGTTCCAATAAATGCTTTCAACTTACAATATAGTTTTGTAGTTTGTGTTGTAGGTGGGAGTTTTGTGATAATTATATATTCTTTAGTGAACTTATTGGAAGGAAACATTTGTTCTCTTAATTTTGAATCTTCTTTTCCTTTATATGTAACAATAATATCTTTTGTTGTGACATCTTTAAAAGACTTTGTATTGTTTTCTACTTTAATTTCAAATTCATAATCTTCTGGATTCCAGTTTGCTATTTGTTCACTAGTTAGATTAATAGGGACCATACTTAATCTATGTGCAAGAAATTCATTATGAAGAGGACTATCATTTTCAACTATATGAATACCAGATGTTTCGGGATTTTTTTCTTTTACGTTGAAAAGGAATGCCACATTTTTAATATTGGTAAGTATAGTTCTTCTAATAGAGTTGACTATTGAAAGATCGATGTGTGTAATTTTGAACTGAGAAACATTGTTATCTTTCGAGTAGTTTGAAAACATTTTATATGATATAATAAAATATATATAGTTAAATCAATTTTTTTATTTAAAAATAATGTGAAAAGTAAAAATTAAATGAAAAATGTCTTGTATACTCTTTATTTCAAACAAATGTGAACATTGTATAGAACTGTTAAAAATGATGAATAATATGGAAAATATGAAAGTTGAAATACAAGTCGTGAATATAAAAAATATGAGTGGTAAAATACCCGATTTTATAGATAGAGTTCCATTATTGTTGATTCAAAATGAACGTAAAATTATTCATGATGAAGAACTATTCGACTTTGTAAAATCAAATGAAAAAACAATAGAACCATTCATGATTAACGAAATGATTGGTTTATCCGATAGATATTCATTCATGGAAAACAAACAATTAGACCATGGATATGTATTTTTAGATAGAGGAGAACAATTAATAACTAATAATGAAAATGTATCTGAAGAAACAAGTAAAATTATCAATTATGATTTATACATGGAAGAAAGAGATAAGGATATTAAAAATATATTCAAAAATCAAAATCCAGCCATACAGCCAAATACATAAAAAGATTTAAAAAAAAGAATGCTATTTAAAGTTATATAAGATGTCTCAAAATAAGTGGTTCGATTGTTTTAATACAAAATTTGATGAGTTTGTAAAAGATTTAATTCTTTTGTATCCTGATGATAAAGATTTTAAAATGCTAAAAAATAGTTTCAATCTAGTTAAGTTAGCAGATACTAAAAAACCATATGAACTATTTCAAAGATATAGTTCTGATTTTGAACAATATGTAATGATTAAAGATGAAAGTTTTTTTTTGAATCATGACTATAATAGTGTAGTTCAAGATGAATCTAATTTTACTGATGAATTAGTAAAAAAACTTAAAACGTATTGGAAGACACTTAATGAAGATAACAAGAAAATTATTTGGGATTATCTTACATTGTTTTTTACTCTAAAAAAGAAAATAAATAGTATTTAAAGATATATACCTATATTTTTTACAAAATAAATAAGCAATGGTTTCATTAGAGAATCAAATTATTTATGTTTTTAATAAATTTACGAAGTCATTCATTAAAGAAATAAAAAAACAGAATGAAGATGTAAAGAGTATTCTTAAAAAAAATTATTTATGCTTCGATAAAAATACAGATGAATATATTAATGATTTTATTAAGGTAGTATCCGATGATAAAATTAAAGAATTTTTCAATAAAGGTAATATCAAAGACAATGAAGATATTGACAACATTGAGATATTAAAGGAATTAAAAGCGGGAGAAATTAATGGCGATATTAAAGTATATTATTTATATATTTTTTATTTGCTATCAAAACTCTATACAGATACTACTAACTGTAGTGATGATTCTAAAATAAAGAGTAGTTACAAAGCCATCCTTGTTTCTATTTTGAAAATTTTAAATGGTGGTTATTCTACTCAAGATATTGTTGATGAAGTATTTGATGATGACTACAGAATGTTGATGAGTTATGTAGCAGATAATCGCATCGAAGAAGAAAGTGAACCTATTGATGCTCCATTTAATATGGGTATGATTAATGATACAAAAATTGGTAAGTTAGCTCAAGAAATTTCAACTCAAATTGACATGTCTACACTCAATACCGATAATATTAGTAATATGAATGATTTGTTCTCTGGAGAAAATAATGCTATGGGTAATATCATTCAACAAGTTAGTAGTGTAATGTCTCAGAAAATGCAAAGTGGAGAACTCAATCAAGAAGAACTCATGACTGAAGCTTTTTCTATGATGGGAAATATGCAAAACAATGATATGATGAATAATATGATGAATATGATGAATAATACAGATTTAAATAAATAAAAGTATATAAAAAATCTCCTATTTTTTTAATAATGAATACCATTTGGTTCAAAGATATATTAAAGTTTATAAGTTTTTCAAATATGAAAATCTTCATTCCAACATCTTCTATGAATGTAATTGAAAAGTTGAATGCATACGTATTATTATCAATTTATGTTACTCTAATTCATTACACTATATTTAATGATTCTAGAGTATTTGGATTAGTTGTAATAACTATGTTATCAACATATATATATTATAAATCAACACAAGAACATTATGTTCAATATCAATCTGTAAATAATAAAGGAAAGATTAACAAAAATGCTGATTGTAGTGTACCAACAGATAACAATCCATTTATGAACGTGTTAATGAACGAATATGCCGATAATCCTGAACGCAGAGAAGCATGTGATGTAGATGAAAATAAGATAAAAAGAGTCATCAATGATAAATATTTTAAAGACACATATCGAGATGTTGATGATATTTTTGATAGGAAGTCTTCGTTTAGAAATTTTTATACAATGCCAAACACATCTATTCCTAATGATCAAAAAGGGTATGCAGAATGGTTATATGGAATAAAAGGTAAAACACAAAAAGAAGGAAATGGGAATAGGAACATGTATTTTGCAAGTTATTATTAATTTCTAATTAAATAATAAATAATGAAAAATATATTTGAAAACAAGACAAGATTAAATGATGATGAATGCGACATTGAATCACGTGAACATCATAATGTAGATATTTGTCAATACAGAATGTTAAATGTGTATCAAACAAATAAAGATACGGAAAAAGAGTGTAAATTAAACTATGACAAAATTATGGATTTTTCTGTTAATAATCGTATGAATATTCGCGATGGTATGGGTTTTACAAATGCTTGCAGAGTTGATGATGATTCTGTGGTAAGAAACGATTTTGAAATGAACGATAAAGGAAGACAACAACTTTTTTCTAGAGTATTTCAAGGTGGTCCAAATATTAATAAAGGTGGGTTAGAACCCGAAATTGATGCTAAAATTACTCAAGGACTGTTCACTACACGTAAAGAAACTTGTAACGTGTTATCTGAAAAGTCTTTTGAAAGATTTGAACCTATGAAAGAATGTATGCTTAAAAATATACAAAATCCTAAAAATATTGTTCCATCATGGGAACGTGGTGGTGAAGGTACACGAGATGTATTATCCCAAAAAGACTATTTAGAAAATAACGGATATATGTTTGACGGAAATGTATGGAAAAAGAAATGCATTTAAAATAGCTTTATTATATCACCTTAATTTTTTTTATATTTTAATATAATTAAAATAATAAATGAGTTCAAATAGATTAACTTATGATGATTGTTCATATAAACAAAGTCTAAAACAAAGTGTAAGTCCTTTATCATATACTTTGGATCCTATAAGATATGAACATACTAATAAATGTAGAATGGAACTTGGAATTGTAGGTGGAACTGCTGTGTCTCATAACAAATCTAATCTTGTAGATATTGAAAATGATCTACGAGGACAAACATTCCCCGCTACAAATTGCAGTTCTTTCAAATACAATCCAAGTAGTTCTAAGAGACCTGAGATGTACAAATGCACTCAACATAAGCCTATAAGCCAAGAAAAGGTTCACTTGAAATCATGCCAAATGTTTCCATACCCGGGTGTGCCTCGTGCTCCTAAATTAGACACATTCAAATGTGATAAATAATTTTTGTAACATTTTTAAAAAGATATATTTATAATATAATAAAGTAATGAGTTTTTCAAGATTAAATTATGATTCTTGTGCTTATGATAAATCTTTGAATGAATCTACATCCGTAGGTAATTATATGCTTATGCAACCAAAAAACAATTGTAATGAATGCTTCTTTGATTCTCCTTACATCAGACTTGATAAAGCTCAAGTATCTACATGTGATAAGACCCCTCTTATCGATATTGATTCTGAATTATTAGGATTAAACAGAACAGCGAAAAAATGTATAGTTAGTGAAATGCCCAAATGTGAATTAAAACATCTTAAAAGTTGCTCTGATAGGAATTTTTTATCACCTGAAGATACAAGAATAAGTAATCCATCGTGCACTTTAAGAGGAACCGGTTGGAACAGATGGGAATGGTTGTGTGAAAATCCTCAGAAATATGCTGAAGTCCCTTTTACTCTTAATACAAATGATAAGATGATGGCAAAAGATAATCATAGACCTATCCTCCCTGAAGTTAACGACACTACAAATTTACTTTCTAAAGATGTAAAATGTTATACTGATTCTAAAGTTGCCAAAGGTGAAAAAATACAAATTGTGCATTGGAGATCATGTGAAGAAATTAGAAAATTATAAAAAAATATTACATAATATAAAAGATGATAGAAGGTGGAAAACCAATGAGTTCAGGAGAGAGAAGTTTTACTATTGAAGGTTCTGGAACAGGTTTCAAAGGTGGAAGATATAAATCAAAAACCGGTCCATTAACTGCCGCAAGAAAAGCCGGTGCTAGACTTTACAGAGAGATAACTGAAAGCCAAATCAAAACTAGAGAAACAAATGGTAAAAAAGATATCAAATTTATCCTTAAAGAAACTACTAGAGGTTCAAAAAAAGAAACAATGTTTTTCAAAGTTGAAAGAATTACTTTAAGCAAACCTGTGGTAAGAACAATCGCTGGTAAAACCATTGAATCTAAATATGCTTATGAAGTAAAAAGATGTGGTTCTGATATGAAATTAGAATAAATTCATAACAATCAGTTCAACGCTTTTAAATTGCAATTCATATAATCATATATA
>MDSX01004487.1_pt1 | contig 13652 bp, 11 predicted proteins | sample 811141 | NCBI WGS metagenome assembly MDSX01 (sample SAMN05326642, study PRJNA326480) | marine metagenome | isolation source: seawater | place: Atlantic Ocean: South East | collected 2010
CTCTATCTTTATAAACAATTCCATAATCTAAACAAAAAAAACATTTTATTTCATTACCCACTTTTTTTAATCTTTTACCTCTTTCTTCGTCTTTCTTTGAATCACTATTTATCAGTTTTCTTATTTCACTATCAAATTGGTTTCTACAATTTTGTCTTAAAGTATTTACGTTGGCCATTTATATTATAAAAATATTTTATTTGTCGGTGGTCCAATGTGTTTTACAAACAGCGCATAAATAAACATATTTCATGTTTTTATCATTGTATCTTAAATATATAATTTCTTTCTCTTTTTTGGGTTTTTTATCACCACCATCTTTAGATTCATCATCTTCTTGAACATTTGAATCGCATTTTGCGTTTGGACAAACCATATTAAATTTAACTCTTGGTAAGGTGGGGTCTAAATGTGTATATTCATTGATAACTTTACCGTGACCATCATTATTTTTAATAATATGTGTTTTACTAACACAAAAATTATTTAATTTTTTTATTAACTTATCGTCTTTATTTTGACAATTTCTACAGTAGTAAATTAATGTATCATCTTTTTTATCGCTTAATTCGATATAATACATATTTCCACAGTTTTCACAAAAATGCATGTTATATATATAATCGATATAAGAAAATCTTTAATCAATTTTATTTATAATTCTTTAAAAGCATTAACGAGTTGTTTTTTAATGTATTTATAATCTACTGTGCATGACATACTATAAATACCTGCGTTATATTCTTTAGCTTTTTGATTTTCTTTGATCAATTTATCTATTTTATCAAAGATATTTTTTTTATTTGTTTCGAAATGTTTTTTAATAATGGGCCATAAAGGTTTAAATTTATTATAACCAATTTTTTTTAACATAACATTTCGAATAGCGGTATCATAATTTCGGTATTCTATAATTTTATTATAACTATTAAATGCGTGATGTTTCTCAGTTATTCCAGGTTCATTAAGTAGGGGTTTATTATGAAATAGTGTTACAAGAGTTATAAGAATGGTTCGTATGGTCATACAACTTGTCCAACCGGGACCTCTCCAAGTATTTAATATACTAACGCATACTTTACCATTTCGATAGAGATTAGGATTAAATCGCGTTTTACCATTATTTGTTAAATATGTTAATTTCGGTGGGTTAAAAGGGTATGTATCAGGAAAATTAAATTCAAAAAAATAAACACCATTTTCATAAATTGTATCTTTTGGACCAAATATAATTGCGTATCCCTTTAACATGTTATCTTGATCGTGCGAATATATAATACCATTATCAGTAAGTGGATTTTTTAAAATATATTTAACATCTTTGACTAATCTTTTTACAAGGGATTGTTGAATCCCGCTATTATTGCTCATATTAATATAATAAAAGGTGTTGTATTTAAATTAATTTTAAAATTGAAATAAAAAAATCTCATGATTCTAATACAAGAATGGAAAATCAATCTTTAGGAGAAAATGCAAAGCAATTTAAGAATTTATTTGAATTTTTACAGCATTGTAAGACGAGTAAAGAGACCCCAAATAAAAAAGCAACGAATACAAGGATAGGATCGAAGAATCCGAAAGATGATAATAAATATCCCGGCTCTTATCATATACCAAAGGAGTTACAGGATAATTTCCATGAATTATTAGAGAAAAAGAGAAAGAAGGGTCAAGCGGAACATATGACAGAGATACAAGATAGAAAAAAAGGAGGACCCATTTTATATGATTTTGATTTCCGTTATGTGGCAGGAACAATGGAAAGGCAATTCACGGATGAGCATATTACAGATATAATAGAATTATTATGTATTCATATAAATGAATTATGCGATACATCAAAATTGGAGTCATTTCCTATATTTGTATTTAAAAAAGATAATGTGAATGATATAGGAAGTTGTGTAAAGGATGGTATTCATATTATAATAGGTATTAAAATGAAACACGGAGCACAGATGGTGTTAAGAGATATGATGTTGAAAGATATTGGGAATATTATTCATGATTTAAAGAACGTATTGTGTGAAGACAATACGCCTGAACAGATAATAGACGAGGGAATTTGTAAAGGTGAAGTGGGTTGGCAAATGTACGGTTCATCGAAACCTGGACATGAAGCATATAAATTAACAGACTATTATACGGTAAGATATATTGAAAGTGAATATAGTGATGATGAGATGTTATCAGACGATGATACAGACGACGAGGGTAGCAATATGGAATGGGAAGTAGTGCCAAAGGATATTGATGATTGGAAGGGAAATAATTTAGTGAAATTATTTAGCTTAAGAAGGAAATCGTGGCAAAAAGCACCGATAAAAGAGAATATAAAAAAGGAATGTAAAGAAAGAATAAGAAAGGTAACGGCTCAACCCAATAAGAATAGTATATCGAGGACAAGAAAGATAGTGGGTGTGTCAATGGATATAGAGGATGTATATGAAAAATTAAACAATTTATCATCTATGGAGCAAGTGGATATGTTGATAGAAAAAATGTTGTCTACTACAGAAATACAACAATATGATATTGTAACGGCACATCAACTTGCTATGTTATTAGATAAGGATTATTATGATCCGTATGATAAATGGTTAAGAGTAGGGTGGGCATTACATAATGTTTCAGAAATGAATATATTGAGTTTTATAAAGTTTTCATCACAATCAAGTAAATTTGATATTCAAGGCGTAGATGATATACTTGATTTATGGGGAAAGATGAGAGATGATGGATTGACGATGGCATCGTTGAAGTATTGGGCGAAGAAGTGTAATCCAACAGGGTATGAGGAATTATATAAGACGAATGTTAATATGTTTTTGGATGAAGTGATTCAGAGCGAAGGCGCTGATTGGGATTTGGCAATGCTGTCATATCATTTATATGGAGATAAGATGAGGTGTGTTGATGGTCAAAAGAATATTTGGAAAGTATTTTCAAATGGTAGATGGAAACATGAAAAAACGCCTATGACGTTGCGTAGGTATTTATCCTTAAAACTATCAAAAATTTTCATAACAAAAGAAAAGAACATTGTAGATGATTTAAGAGATTCATCTTGGTCGGGAGATGCTGAACGACAAGCAGAATTAACATCATTAACGAATACATATAATAAGATTGCGATAAAATTAAAAAGAAGTAGCGATAAAAATAATATTATTAATGAATCGAAGGCGTTGTTTTATGATGATACACTAATTGAGAAACTGGATTCAAACCCATATTTGATTGGTTTTAAAAATGGCGTTTATGATTTTGAGAACAATGAATTTAGAGACGGAAGGCCAGACGATTATATTTCAAAAACTACAAAAATAGATTATATTGACTGTAGGAAACCAGGATATGAAGAAGGTATAGAATGGTTGAATGATTTTATGAAACAGTTGTTTCCTGATCCAAATCTAAGAACATATATGTGGAGTCATGCGTCGACAGGTTTGATTGGTAATAATAAGAATCAAACATTTAATATCTATACGGGATGTGGTCGCAATGGAAAATCGAAATTTGTAGATTTGATGAGATTTTGTATAGGTGAATACTATGGTAAGGTTCCAACGCAATTGATAACACAAAAAAGAACGAGCATTGGCGGTACTTCAAGTGAAGTAGCGCAATTAAAAGGAATTAGATATGCGGTGATGACAGAACCAAGAAAGGGTGATACAATTAATGAGGGTATCATGAAAGAGATTACGGGTGAAGATGAAATACAAGCCAGACATTTACATCAGGAGGCATTTGTATTTGTTCCACAGTTTACACTATGTTGTATGACTAATTATCTATTTGCTATTAAGTCGAACGATGATGGTACTTGGAGAAGAATAAGAAAGATTGATTTTGAATCGAAATTTGTAGATAAGCCAAGTAGCGTTCCTGAAGATAAAGAGTTCAAGAAGGACATTGATATCGAACCTAAATTGAAAAGATATGCTCCAATATTCGCATCACTATTGTGCGAGTTAGCTGTTAAAAATTTAGGATTTGTACAAGATTGTCATAAAGTAACAGCTGCAAGTAATGCGTATAGAGGAGCAGAGGATTATTGTCACTTATTCTTCGAAGATATGGTTGAGAAAGCACCAGAAGATGCCAGTAAAGAAGATTATAAATTATACAAAACTAAAACAGCAATGTATTTTAAAGAATGGTATGGGGAAAATTATGGAACTGGTATCCCTGTCCCACCTGTGAAAGAAGTAGTACAATATTTTGAGAAGAAAATGGGAAAATTAAAGAGAGGTGGTCAAAAACATCATTGGGTTGGTTATCAATGGATTCAAAAGAATACAAATAATCAACTCGAATGGATGGATGATGATGTTTAATCTTTAAAATAATTTATTAATACAACACCAAGAAGAACCAATAAAATACCTAACGATTGTTTTTTATTTACTTTCTCACCAGCAAATATATAAGCTAAAAGTATTGAAAATATAATAAATAAAGGATGTGTTATAGATAAAGTATAATTAGTCTTATTTTTTTGAAGCAAATAAAAGAATGCTATAAGAGTAAAAGTGTTTACCAATACGGCAAGTCCCACAATGGCCAAATCTTTTTTATCTACTTTTTTTAAAAAAGAAAATCCATTATCCATATAATATACAATAGCACCACTTGTAATAAGAAAGAATAATGGTCTTAAAAGCATCATTTGATACGCTTTATATTTGGTCAATATGTAAAATTTTTCAATAGTTATGCTAACAGCCCATAAGAAAGCACATAATACACATAATATTATATCCATTTATATATAATATTATTATTTAATTTCTTGTTTTATCATTTCTGTAGGCATAGCCATATTACCAGAATAGTATAATAAACTAACGGTTAGACCACCAATTATTAAAAATATAAAATATAATGTATTAATTTTCACTTGACTAATATTTGTATTGGCCCATGTGATTACATTATTTAATATAACAGTGGGAAATATTGCTAATACAAGAAAAAATAAATACGTTTTTACATTTCTATATTGACCAGACATAAATAACATTATTACACAAAAAAGAAATAATACCCAATACAACCATTTTATGTAATACAATATATCATTGTAATAATCATTGTTATTATAGAATTCGGCCATTCTTTGATCAATATTAGCTTTTTCGATGATTTTTTTTGATTCAACGTTGTCTTTTTTAATCAAGGATAAATATTTAATATCTAATTTTTCTGCTCCGGGACAATATTTTTCAAGTGATTTAATATGGTGATAATTGTTTTCAATATTATTATATAACAATGTAAAATCATTTTGCCATTTGTCTGTTATAGCTTTTGCTTTTGCTTCAGCCTCCCAACCCACTTCCTCATTATACTTCGATTGTTTATCCGCACTTATATACCAATCTTTTTTTGCTTGTCTTTTATCAGCATCTATAGTTTCACTCTTTGACCTAAAGTCTGCATATTTATTGTATGCGGTTGTTTCTACATCACACGCGGACATATCGGTGGGTCTTCCGTTAATACCTTTACATTTATCAAGAGTTTGTATTCCTCCCATTACATCTAATTCGTATGTCTTTTTTTCCGGCATAATAAGTATATTAATTATAAATATTAATTATTTTATAATTAAATTTTATAGATAACTAAAATTTTCTTTTTTTTGGTCATGTGGCATTGCGCCCATGGAACTAAAAGATTCTTTTGGACAACTTGCACCAAGTAACGATGCTAAACTTTTTGATTGTGGAACTTTTCCAGTCTCCTCGATTACATCTTTATATCTTTGTCCATCTGATTGAACAAATCGATGCCATTCATTAGGGTCTCGTCTAAAATTATCAAATAAACGACCAATAACAGTGATAAGAACCCAAGCTCCTGTGATGCCCAATCCGGCAACACCTAAAGTAGCAGGAAACCATGGTTGTTTCATTAAAAAACTAATCAATAAAGCTATAAAACACCCATATACAATAACTTTAATGATTCCTCTAAACTCAGCATATCTTGAATATTCATATTCTCCAACTTTTACCAATCTTACTTTATTTCTTTTTTCAGCTTCCAATGCGTCTAATTGTTCTTGTGTATTTTCTAATTCATCTTTCATTGTTTCTCCAACGGCTATTTGATCCGCGAGGTCATATCTTCTTTGTGATACTTCAACTTGTGCAGAAGTGTACATTCCAGATAATTGTGTCAATAATGTTCGTCTAAAACCAACTAATTCTTCAATTTTTTTCCTGATTTCAGCTTTTTGAGCGTCTCCATCAGGCGCACTACTACTTATAGATTGCAAATTTTGAAATAAGAATCTTTCAACTTCTTGCAATTTTTCAATTTGTTCAATAGTTGCTTCATGCTTTTCTTGTAACTTTGCTGGTCTGACTTGTTGGTTAAACGTATTTTGTTGTGCTGCTGAATCTCCCATCTTATATATTATTTATAGATATAATTATTGTTTGATTATTAATTATAAAAACAATTAATAATTATTAAGCCTTCTTTTTAAAATTAGAAACCACAGTCATAATTAAAACAATTGCTAAAACACTCCAGATATAAAACTTTAATTCTTCAGAATTTTTTTTATTTAATGTTGTATGATATTGTGCGATGGATGTCCAATCTTTCCCTCCTTCTCCAAACTCTTGCAACCGTGAATATTTTTCTTCAAAATCTTTTAAATTTTGTTCCAATGTATCTTCTTCACTTGCTATCGTACCACGCAATTTATCTCTTGTTGTTATTAATTTTCCAATTTTTCCTTTTAATTTTTTTGCTTCATTCATAACATCTACATTTTTTGATTTAATATTAGCATATTTATTTACAAAATTAGCATTAGCAGATGCGCTAAATCCATTTACACCATTACCAGCACTTTTACAATATTGAATCATATCATTATCATTCATGGCTTTACCAATTTCATCACATTTTCTTATGGTTGTTCCATTGATATATGCTGTAGGTTTTCCACCGGTTCCTCCCCCGCACATACAACAACCCTGAGCAATGGTAATACTACCACTGTCAGAATTATCCGCACTATTCACGTATTTGCTTGACGCATTTCCAGGATTTACTGTTCCCTCATCACAATGGTCGGCAGCTACATCTTTACATTTTTTAGATGTGTCACTTGATAAACCTTTATAGCTATTTTTACATTTCAATACTTGAACACCTTTTAAAGCACATCCGGCTAGACACGATCTTTGTTTTTCACCATATTTTGGACCAGTATTATAGTCATCAGCACATTTGACTCGACAATTTTCTACACTTTGTGTTAATCTTAAATGTTCTTGTAAATATCCTTGATATGCGGTAGCATAATCACTAACTAATTTTTGATAATTAGCGGATATATCTTTTAAAACTTTTTTTTCTTTTTTATTCGTATTTCTAAATGTTTTAGTATTATCATCAAAACCTTCCCTAACATTATATAATTTAACACCTTGCATTAAATGTGTTCTCGAATCAACCGTTTGTGGCCTTCGTAGATGTTTTTTTATTTGTTCTAAACTGACATTTGTCTTCGGTAAAAACATATTAGTTATCTCATCAAATCCCATTATATATTAATTATTAAGATATTAATAATTGATAATACTAATTATTTGTTTAATAATTTAACAGTCATACTTGCTAATGTGAAACCTGCTAAAGCCCAAGCAATATATCTCATTTGTATTCCATCTGCTCTTATCTTTTTATCCTTAACATTATAGTCAGCCGCATCGACTTCTTGTCTTAATTTGGTAATTTTAGCTCTTTCTTGTTTCAGTTTATTTAATGTACCAATAAGTTGTTTTCTTTGTTCAGCTTTTTTTGAATCTAAATCATCGATGACAGCATTATTAGCTCCTGCTTTAATCATTTTATCAACTTCTTGTTTCATTAAATCTAACTTATTAATCATAATATCGTTTTGAGCTTTTGCTTTCGCCCCTGGACCATCTGAACCGCCTGTATCGCTTACTATACAACCATTTGCTTTTGTCCATACATTATTTGATTTTTTATAAGCATTTATTTGCTTATCTTCCACTTCTGTATAATGAGACGGACAAGTAGAATGTCTTCCTGATGCGAAATCCTGGTATTTGTGTGCCACACCATATTTATCTAACCAATATGTTATTTGTCCATTTTTAGCTTTAACATTGATACCTCCAGTCCTACAATCTTCACTTTGTGCCATAGGTTGGCCAGATGGTAAATCAACAATTTGCGATGATGCTACTTCTTGATAAGGTTCATCGCCACAACCACTACCTCTGCTTTGTTTATTGGTTGCTAACGTTCCTTGGAACTCTCTTTTTATTCCATATCCATTAATATAAAATAGTTTATTCGAACCCTCAACTTTAACAATTTTATTTTTTAAGTCGCTTGCTAAAGCACTTCGGGTAGACACAGCATTATCTAATACATCGGTCATGTGTTTTTTATAACTATTTAAAGCGCCATTAAAATCATTTTCGTGTCGTGAAAAATTATTTTTCTCCGTCGCGTTTAGTTTTGCTATTTCATCATCGCCCATTACATTTTCTTCTCTTGCTTCTGGCATACCATTATCCACAACTAACCAAGTTTCTACACCATTTTTAAATTTAAGTGTTGGAATTTTACCGCCATTTTTTGGCAAATCACCATCGTCTTTTTTCATAAAAAAAGCTTTTCTCGATTTTTTTACATATTCAAATCCTAAATAATCACCTTTGCCTTTTATGTAATTTTTAATCTCTTCTAAAGAACCATTCTTAAATCTAACTTCACCGTCAGCAAATGTACCTTTATTAGAACCTCTATTATAATCAATTCTCTGATTCCCAAATACTTTCAAATTTTGTTCATTGGAACCCGTTGCTCCTTCTTGAAATCCTTCAATGATATTTTTTGATACTCTATTCATTTTTGTGTTATATTTCATATATTCAGGGTGTGAATTTTGAAAACTATCTTTTTTCACACTAAAATATATCCCTTGATTTAAACTTTTCATATCGTTCATATATTAATTATATACATAATTTAATTATCGATTATTAATAATTAAATTACTATTTTAATTTTGTTAAAAATATTCCCATTATAACTATAGCAGTACAATAATATATAGTATTAACGATATGACCAGATGTGGAATTATAATTATTTGTTTTTGTTATTTCGCTACCAACTTTAATAACTCTTTCCTTTGTTTTATTAATTTTTTCTGTAACCATATCGTGCTCTTCCATATCTCTTGATAACATATCATGAACACCATTAACCCTTTCTTGATATTTATTTAACATAGTATTAATATTGCTATTTTCCTTGACAAGATCTTGTTTCAACGTAATCCAATCCGTTTCATATGCTTCGTATTCACTTTTTGTTTGATCGCTTGGAAATAGTAAATAATTTTTATATTTGCTCGTGTATTCTTGGACAATTGTATTAAACAATTGTTTATTATCAGCTAAATTACTTGAAATATCTTGAACCGAACCAAACTCTTTTTTTATATCGCTACATAAAGAACCCCTTGTTATTATGGGTAATTTTTTATATGTATCCGGCTTACACTCTGATGGAAATGGAAGAGGATGTCCCTCGCTATTTTTTGATAAATCAGTCCATTCGCTACATTTTTTTATGCTAAAACAATAGTCATCCATTTTAATTTTGTTTATAACTACTTGCGACCTATGAGGAAATTCTTTTGAACAATCTTTATCATATGACATATATTAATTGTTAATATAATTAAAAAAGCAAATTAATTATATTAAACACATATCCTATAATAAGTGCTTGTTATCGCTGTTTCACTGGAACGAATAATTTTACATACATCTTTTGGTCTTAATCCTATTGCTTGTGCAACAGGGTCAAAACGTGATATTTCAGGCCATTGCGAATCAGCCATAATATTATATTTTTTTTTGACCTCTTCTACTTCTTCGTCGTCTATATGAATATGTTGTGGAACACACTGATGGTCGAGAATATTGTATAAATAATTATGCAAATTAAATATTGTAAAATATATCTTTTCATCATTCCAAATATCTGACATTAATTTTATCAAAGTGTCATTTGGATTATCTTTCACTATTATTATAAAATCATCATCCTTTGTTAAAATATCATCTATGTTAAATATGTCATCAATATACTCATAAATTTGTGCCGGTCTTATTTTACCACTCAAATGATATTTTACAAAACATTTTTTTTCCGAATTTGGATCAGATGATTTTAATAACATGTCTAATTGAGGAGGTTTCGCATTATATTGTGCTTGTATTTCTACAATACTTCTATCTTCATAATCACTTATATTATATCCTCTATTTTTTAATAAATTTAGTATAATATTTCTTGATTTATATATATTTGTTATAGTGCTACTGTTAGACTTACCGCTCATTATATTAATATCTCATATTATAAAATATTTAAATCAATTTTAATGTTTAATATTTGTCAAATGAAAAATGTCTTTCGTAAAAAATTTGATAGTTAAAAATAATATAGGTAATGATAATATAAATCTACCTACTTTTATTGCGTTATTAACGGTTGGATTTTTAACAGTATGATATCCATCTAACGTCCAATTTTTAATCCAATATTGAATCTCCGAACCATTTTGTTCATATCTATAATTTTCACATTCTTTCGCATCTTTATTTTTTTCACATAATTTATCATAAAATTGTTTATAGTGTTCTAATATTAACCAAGAAAACATGCCTATTAATGAACCAACAATAGCACCGATTAATACATCAACAAAACTATGATATCCTTTACTTATTCTATGTAATCCTATCATAGATGCTACGAATAATCCTGTGCTTGATATTATTTTCTTTGTACTTGTTTTTTCAATAGTTATTTCAAAAAAATGCGATAGTTTCGAATAGTTCATTTCCATAAATAACGCAGTGGCCAAAGAAAAAGCGACCCCTGTATGACCACTTGGAAAAGATTGTAATTCGTGACCTTTTGTGCAATGACTTGCTTCAATATATTTACTCAATTCCTTATATTTACAACCGGGGCGGGGTCTTTTAATACTCTTTTTTAAGAATTGGAAAATAGAATACGCAAACCAATGAGGTAATAAATGAAATTGAATTGGGTCTGGTGTTCCTAACCAAATTATTTGCAAAATAGCTAAATACATTCCTGGTATTACATATATTTCATAAGGGATTAATCCCAAATAATGTGATATATTTTTAGATATTTTATTGTCGAAGGATTTAAAAATGGCCTTGGTTATCATAAAATCTAATTTATTAATTGTATCCATATACAAATAATAAATATTATAAATCCATTTTAACACTTTTTTTATCACCACTATTTCCTTCTTCTTCTTTTTCATCACCTTTAATTTCTTCAACATTTAATAACTTAATGTCTTTTTTAATATCAGCATCATCTTTATCAATAACCAATGGCGGTTTTTCTTCGTAATCATCTTCGTCGCTTTCTGAACCACTTTCATAAGGTTTAAAATTGGGGTCTTCGTTCCAATCCATTATATCTTGTAATGGAAGGAATACTTCGGCACCATCAGCCTTTCTAATTCCATACAACATATTGTCAGGGTCTTCGTCCCATTCGGGTAATTCGTAAATATGTCCTTCTCCACCATTAAATATAACTTTATCATTCATATTTGGTGTTTGTTGTGCTTGTGTGGGTTGAAATGGTGCTGGATTTTGTTCTGTCTTATCTATAACACCTTGATTCCAGCCAAAACTACTGGTCATTGTAGGTTGATTATATTGTTCTCCTGTATCCCATTCACCACTATTAAAACCAGTATTCATTGCCATTGGACCAGACGCAAATGAACCCATTGATCCCATCATTCCCATACCCGTATCAAAACCTTGGCCCGGAACATTCCAATCGCTTGAAGGAACTTCCCATCCTGAAATAATTTGAGGAACATTTGTTTCTTCGACCAAAGGTTGTTTTAAAAATTCTTTTCTTTCTAATTCTCTATTATTTTTTAATTGTGTGCTATTTGTTAGATCTTTGACAGTTTTATAACTTGCTTTTTTATTATGTGTTAAATTTCTAATTTCAGTGACACCCCCTTGACTTAAGGACATAAGCTGTTCAATATTATCTTCTGTAATTAGACGCATTTGTATATTCATTCCTTGTAATTCTTGCATTAATAATTTAAAAGCATAAGGAATTTTTACAATACTAAATTCTCTACCAAATTTATTTACATTTACAACATTCATTGTTTTTTGAACATTAGTCTCAAACTTGATAGGGCCGTCGGCGAATGGTGATAAAAATATATTTTTACGTGGATTATATGCTGCGATACACCCCGTTTGATTACAAACCGCAACTTGGAATTCATCCCCTCTTTTCATTAAGGTTTCGCTTACAAAATGTGATAATCCGTGTGCTACTACACAATCGCGATCCATTTCTCCTAACCTTAAACCACCATCGTTGGCTCTTCCCGCTACTGTTTGACGAGTTAGCATGTCTCTTGGACCTCTTGCTCTATAATTGATTTTATCTTTCGGCATATGCTTCAGTCGCAAATAATAAGTGGGTCCAATATAAATTTCAGTCTCTAATTGTTCCCCCGTCATGCCATTATATAATATTTCTTGACCATATTTTTCGAGACCAGCATCTAATAAATACTTACCATAAATTTCTTGTTGGGGTCCTTTGTTACAAAAAGCAGTACAATCACCGTATCCACCATATACAGCACCAAGCTTACTTGTAATCGTTTCGACTATATGGCCAATTGTCATGCGACTTGGCATGGCGTGTGGGTTAACAATAATGTCCGGTTTTAATCCAGTTGCCGTTGTTGGCATATCTATTTCATCCAATACGATACCAGCAGTCCCCTTCTGTCCTGCCCTGGAACAAAATTTGTCTCCAATGGCGGGTTTTCTAATAGAGCGTATTCTAATTTTTGCTATTCTTGTTCCTTCTTTTCCTTCGGTGATAAATGCTTTGTCTATAATGCCTGTTTCGCCCTTTTTTGGTTTTACAGAATCATCAGTAGGAGCACCATCAGCATCCATAGGCATAACAGCTTTACCGACTAAAATGGTTTTCTCATTTATGGTTTCACCAACTCTTATTAATCCATTTTCGTCTAATTTCGAATAATCGTATCCAGATTTAAATCCTTCCACATTATGTTTTGGATCATATACATTCAATATTTTACTGTTATTTTTACCACCACCAATCATTATATTTTCCTCATGTGTTTCATAAACAGCATATTTAGTAGTATTAAATAAACCTCTATCGATACTTCCTCTGTTTATAATAATAGCATCTTCAACATTAAATCCAGTATAACACATAATTGCGACTATTGTATTTTCACCATAAGGAACTTCATTATTGCACGCATATTCCAAATATCTACTTTTTGTTATAGGGTTTTGACCATAATTTAAAAATAAAGCCGTCTTGTCTACTCTATTTCTATAATTAGAATGAAATAAACTTACAGCTTGTTTTGCTTGACTACACGCAAATGCGTTACGAGGGTATGGATTATGTTCTGGAAAAATAATTTGATTTGCCATAATACCAAGAATTAATGATGGATGTATTTCCATATGAGTAAC
>MDSX01024557.1_pt1 | contig 13648 bp, 9 predicted proteins | sample 811141 | NCBI WGS metagenome assembly MDSX01 (sample SAMN05326642, study PRJNA326480) | marine metagenome | isolation source: seawater | place: Atlantic Ocean: South East | collected 2010
AGAACCGCGTCGAGAACTCGAAGCCGCGAGACGCCCGATACGGATGCTCCTTCGCCGCGACGCCCACGACGCGCGGCTTGAAATGTACACAGTGCTAGCGTGCCTAATGGCAGGGCGAAACATACGCTCCTTCTTGAATTAAATACTCGAGCCCGTCTAAGACTCGTCCCAAACAAGCCTCCGCGAACCCGATTTTCAGTCACCATGGGCCACCCACCACGGATCTCATCTTGAAAATATCGCTTTTTTATTATTGGAACCCGCTAAATGATTTTAAATAGCTTATTTTAAATTCGACAGCAACAAAATCTCATTTAACCACCTTTGCAACTTTAGTGGAGACCTCGTATTTCATCGTCGGTTGGAATGCCATATGCAACTGTGCATCGAGGCCGGCAAGCGATCCAAAAAAAAGGTCGGCAACGGGCATCAGTAGCCATTGGATCTGAGATAGCACTTGCCACCACAACGGTGCCGCATTTGCTTCAAAATGGCTGCGATCATTGACCAAAAAGAACCGAATATAAAAGTCTCCTATCATGAACATGGTGGTTGCAAACATCATTGGGATAAAACACAAGACGGCAAGTTTGCGCAGGCCGATTCCAAAAGGAAATGTTTCCAATTCGGGATTCACAAGCGTGCTCACAAGTGAGCCAAGCATGACAGTGATCCAGTAGAGTGTCCAACTTATGTGATGTTCAGCAGCGTGTGCGAAAAGTTTGTAAACCTTGCGAAATGGTACACTGTCCATTTTCTTCACGTACTGGCAAACAATATATGCAAGGTCTATTGCACCCCAAGCATGTCGTTTTGCCTGCGTGTACCTGGCCCTATTTGCCGCGAGCCAATTGTCATCTTCAATGGCATCGTTTCCCATGAATAAAAATATTGGAACTACACGAAAGTTTCCATTTCTTCGGAACCAACACTTCAGAAAGTGATGCCAGTCCTCAGGGATTATGTCTACGTCCCAATAACCACACTCGACTGCTGTGCGCAGCGACTGGCTGTATATTGCGAATGGGAAAGGGTGGCTGAATGGACTTGACAGCTGTCCAAGAAAGCCGACCGAGTCAATGAGTGCTTTGATGCGCACTATTATTGGAACTGCCCAGATGTTTGGAAAGAAACATTCAGCTCCTTGGTACGTGGTGTTGTATGGAGTTGGATCTTGCACGTGGTGGTAAGCTAGGCAGTCCATAAATTGTGGATCAAAGTAAGTGTCAGCGTCACATATTGTCAGGAGAACATCCTCCTCAGCAAATCCCCAGACATTTACCAACGTATGTTTTACACAGCGAACGGCCCATGCTGTATTGGATGACTTGCCAACTGCTTCGCCCGGGGTGAGTACGTGACTTGTGTAAAAGAATCCAAGAAGGCTGTCACCAAACTCAGCCAACAGTGCTCGCACCTTTTCAGGAGAGTCTCGGTCACGGCTTTCCGTTGCAATGCAAACGATCAATTTTTCTCTCGCGCACGATTGAAACCTTAGAGTATTGATCGTTTTTCGAAGAGTACCAAGGGGCTCTTTATAAGTTGGAATCACACACACATGAACAATTGAGTCAAAACTAGCAGTGAGACCTTCATTTACTTTTCGCGCACCAGTCGATGAGGTTCGCAAGTCCGATTGTCCTAGTTTGAACATGGAACCGTGTGGGCGAAGTGTTCTTTCTAAAATTGGGCTCTGGAGGTCGGCCCTCTTGGCAAGCTCTTGCCAGTTAGCTTTCTTATAGGCGTGACAGCGAGGGATACCAACGAAGAGCGCGAAAAGGGCCGAGTGAATACCTTTGACCCAGCCGTAGGAAATGTAGCAGCAGATGAATGCTACTGTCAATGTAGGCGACAGACGTGCCCCCCAGAAGGTTACGAACGAGATCATTAAAATTGAGAAGAAAGCCGGGATGATGAACACCAAGCGCTCGAGTGATCCGCCCGAGTACGCGAATTCGGCTTTCGAGTCCGAACTCGGCGTATCCAGGAAACCGGAGCGAGCCGTCATTGGACTCGTCGAAAACGCCTCATTGTGAGGAAGCGACTGTGAGTCCTCGTCAACCATTTTGCAGATCAACCGCTCGAAACTCGCAACAGCTTGTTTTTGCTGTGGTTCCGTGTGGCGAGCAATGTCAAATTACGTAACACCCTATTTTGTCTTCAAATAGATGGATTTCCTGAAGAGGCCACGATTTCGGAGGTTTATATGAATCCACATTTAGTCCCACATTCCGACCCCGGTTTTTTCAATCTGTCTGCTTTTTCTGATTGGTCGAGAGCTTTATTTCTTGCCGGGTCCGCTAAGATGCTTGTATCACTCACTGCCTTGAAACTTCGTTAGATTTTTACGAGTCCTTTCTTCTTATTACGAGGTACCGAAGGTACCTTCGAAGGTAAATTTTACGGTGGTGGTCCGGAACACTTCGATTGCCAATTCTCCAAAATGGCGACTGTCGGCTTTCCGCAACTTCAAGCTCGAACTCCCACCAACAAGCCCGTTCGCAGAAGTATATTAAACTGCGCATTCGAGTCAAGGTCTCTTCGCTCAAATGTCAAGCCCAGCGATGCACTGGCTCGCCGGTCCAATGCCAATGATGAGAAATCTTCCCGCCGCCTTAGTTGCAGTGTTCGTGGCAGACATCTGGTTGCGCAGCGACGCTCTCGGTACTGTGCGGGATGCGTCGGCGATTGCGATGTAGATAGAAAAGTGGCATCAATCCAAACTCTCGGCTTACAAGAGATCGGAGTGGACGTTGTCGGACTGAGCAGGTAAGTACTCTTCAAAGAAATTGTGCCCGTGTCGTTCCGTTCCCCGGTTAGCGTCACCTTCACCATGCGACACTTACACCTTGTGTTCGGAACGAACTACTCAGGGATATTGGGATTATCGATAGCACGGAAACACTGTCGCTTCACCGGGAATTTTCCATTCCAGGATCTGTTCGCGTGACGGAAGGCCGTGGTGGGAAGCCAAAAGTCAGTCTCACCCATCCTGGTGGCAGTTTTTGCGATGTTTATTTGTATGGTGGCAACATTCTTTCTTGGGTACTCGCAAATGGTGGTGAAGTTTTCTATACACCCGATGGGATAGATTTCGCTACAGATTCTTTGAGTGATTGGGGCACCTCACTTTGTTTTCCACAATATGGTGGAGAGTGCCAAGTAGCTGGTACCCCACCAAGCAAAAAACCCTTACCGATTGATGGTCTCACCAAAACTGCAAACTGGACTATTGCTCAGACAGGGCTATACGAAGATTCCAAGGGCGAGTATCCTTATGTAACCATCGAGATCTCTGACTCAGAGGCTACGCGTGCAATTTGGAATAACAACTTTCATATTGTCATGGAAGTTGCGTTGTACCACTCTGCACTGGACATCTCTGTGACCGTGAAGAACACCGGAGATCATTGTCTCAAGTACTCCTCAGCCCTGAAAAGTCACATAGCGGTTGCGGATATCGAAGATCCCGCTGCGAACTTCGTTGGTTTCAACGATTGTATATACATTGACAACAAAATCCATGAGTCCAAATCGCGAGTACGTTTCTCTAACAAGCTTGAAAGTCAGGGCCCGCTTCGGCTGGACAAGGCCACAGATCGAGTTTACTTCAGGACTCAAAACAAAACCGGAGTCGAAACCGGCACAGGCTGTACAGTTTATGCACGTAATCTGAATTCAGCAGATGAGCAGGATTTTCTTGATCGAGCCATATTCAATCCATGGAAAGAAAAGGATGCTGCTAACTACCGCTGGTATGCAGGGCTCGCAATCGGGGCGATTGGCAAGCACGTCGAAGTTGGTGCTGGAATGGCGCGTACTAATAGAATGCGATTCGAGGTACACGACATTTCGAGCACCAACCGTGTAACAGAAAGGACAAACATTTACAACAGTTACTCTTTGTCGAGAATTGCCACTCGAAAAGAAAACGATCCTGATAGTACTTTCCAACTTGATTTCCAGTGAGCAGTTATAAGGTGCCATTCATTTCTACGATGGATCACCGTTAATTAAAGTGATGCGACAGCTCTTGGCAACGTCCTTGCAAACACAACAAAACAATAAATCGTTTAATGGATTCAACTTTATTTTTCTTGGCATGAGCCGCCATCATCTGTGATCATCTGTTTCGTGTGTTCCAGGACTTAAATATCTGGTTCCAGTATATCGCGTCTTCATCACTTATATCAGTTTTGCTTGAGCTCTGTGCGTTGGTGGTGTTTCACCTTTTACTTCTTTTTTGTAATGGTAAAGTTATTTTAAGGTGCCGCGACGAGATTGTGCTCTCTGATCACAATACAAACTTTCGTGCGCGCAAAACCTCATCTCTGTGTAAATCACAGTCGACGGCATAGCTATCAGCATGATCTGCCATAGCTAAAAACAGGCAATCCGAAAATAAAATGATCATATTTGTGCCTACATTTCATGGACTATTGCTAAGTGTTGGAGAGGTGCATAAAATCGAAAGGAAAATTTTCAGTTTCTATCTAACGTGTGAGTTCGGTGAGAACAAGCGACAGTCAGACAAGGCAGCACGGATTAGAAGTTCTATATCATGTATTAGACCTGTTGTGTTGCCAAAGTTTAATCAAGCGAATTTGTCGCGTTGCGTAGATATATTTTCATATTTGTCGTTTTCTAATAAACCCCCAGGGCTAAATTGTCTCTCGAAAATGCATACTTTGAACTGTGGAGACATCGACATTAAAGTATGTTTTCATGCATGACCGTCTTAAAGTGTCACAGGCAACTCCCTTGGCCGATATCCTCATCATGCAAAAGGTATGACATCGCGCGCAACGTGATGATTTTGCTCTGCTTTTCAAGTATTGGACATTTGAGTGAAAGTATTACAGAACGGCCAATTTTAACGACTACGCGGTGTACGCACTTGGAAAAAGGCACAACTGTATTCATTTTGCATTCGAGAAACAATTCACCCGGTTCAACCTCTAATATTATGCCATGAGGACCTAGTCATCCTACACGCAAACGTACCACAATGAAAGCTCTGTGGACTGACCATGTGAAAAGTGTCCCCAACAGCAACACAATTTGAAAAGATCATCACGAGAAACCGCCAGCTTACATAGCTTACAGAATAAGTTCGGCAATCTGCACAGCGTTGAGTGCCGCACCTTTCTTGATCTGATCACCACAGACAAAGAGCTCAAGCCCTGACTTGCCTGGCTGTGAGATATCTTGACGAATCCGACCAACAAAGACATCATCGTTGTTCGATGCATCGAGAGGGGTGGGGAATCGATTATTCGCGCGATCGTCGATTATCCTGATACCTGCAGCTTTGCTTAGGATATCCTTGGCATCTTGTTCGTCGAGCTCAGAGCAAAGGGTAAGATTGATACTTTCAGCATGTGCCCGCATGACAGGGACACGAATACATGTGGCTGCAATTGAAACAGCATCAGTGCCCCAGATTTTCGCAGTTTCTTTCACCATTTTCATTTCTTCCTCATTGTACCCGTTTTCAGTCATTGGAGCATTGTGGGAGAACAAATTAAATGCATATTGCCAGGAAAATATATTCATCGTGATGGGATCATTGTTCAGCACGTCACGGGTTTGCTGCTCAAGCTCAGCCATTGCGAGTGCACCAGCACCCGAAGCAGCCTGATATGTCGATGCAATCATACGTTTCACCCCTACAGCGCGATGGATCGGAGTCACGGCCATGAGAGCAATTATAGTCGAGCAGTTTGGGTTGGCAATAATACCGCCGTTCTTTTTCCCAAGTTTGTAGTCTGCCATTGCCTCAGGGTTGACTTCTGGGATCACTAGGGGCACACCGTCGGTCATGCGAAAAGCAGAAGAGTTGTCAACCACAAAACAACCCTTAGCTGCGGCGATAGGGCCGAATTTTTTCGAAATGGATCCGCCAGCAGAAAAAAGAGCAATATCAACATCATCAAACGAGTCCTCCGAGAGCTCTTCGATCACATAGGTTTTACCATCAAATTCAACCTCTTTACCAGCAGATCTTTGTTCGTTCGCATTTGAGATGTTAGGGTTGAGTAAGAAGAACGTTTACACATAAGATTTCGATTTGAACTGCGATGTCCATTCTTTTTCTCACCTTGACGAAGCAAGCATTTTCATCTCACTGTAGGGGAAATTGCGTTCGGTGAGCACCTGGGGGAGAAGAGAGTTGCGTCATCAGAATTAGCGGATAAAAAGTAATGGAACGAAAACAAGTCATTAGTCTGTCGAATCAGAACTTCACGTACTCGAATGAATTCTTGGCCAACAGCACCGGAAATACCTGCGATCGCGACCTTCGGGCCGCTTGGGTCCATCGCTGCCTTCACTGGTATCAGCGTGGAACGGGGGCGGCGGGGCATACAGACCAAGGGACGAACGAAATGAGATCGAATTTCATGAGCACCGTAAGAGCTGCGTGCATCGACGGAGTTAGGTAGATGAATGGTGTGCATGGTGATCATCAACACGTGTATTACAGTTCAAGTGCGTCGAGAAATGCCGGTCGAACGTATAAAACCCTCGGCGCCTTTTCTCGATCACTATCTCGAGTATGATCTTATTACACTTAAGTATGTGGAGTAATTAACAGCCGAGTAATAATAAAATGTACCTTCGGTACCTTCGTAATAAAATGTACCTTCGGTACCTTCGAAGCTTACCTTCGAAGGTAAGTTTCGTACCTTCGAAGGAAATAAATCTTATTAGACAATTATCTAACTTAACAGATATTGGTAACCATGTCACAGTCTCATTCAATATAGACAGGCTATTTAATATTTCAATATCCCATGTAATTTATATTATATGACATCTGATTATTTCATGTATCGTTGACTCGCGGTCGGACTCGATTTCGGTCGGTTGTAATATATTTCGGGTCGCGCATGTTTTCCCCCCTATTGCGCCTAGTTTGGACGGCGAGCGCGCTAGCCGCTTGCAAAGATGCTGCTGGGCGACAAACATGCAAATATCGCACAGCACATGCGGCGGCTCGATTGCCGCGTTCACGAAGAGAAATATTTTCCCCACGCGCCGGTATGCCCTGATACGTGGGCAGTATGTGTATATGGTATTTATTATGATATTATTAATAAGATTTCATATTCAATAAGATTAAGATCTTATTTTTTATATTTTTTTAATATGAATAAATTATTAATAATATGATTATTATATTATTATTACCATCGAACTTGTAACACTTGAGATCTTATATTTAATGCTTGACACAATCGAAGTGTTATCTTGAATCCGATTATCTGTCACGTGTGTGTTCGTTATCTTCAGGGTCGATTGGTTTTGCTGAGGTGCACTTGTGTTTTGTGACAGAGGGCATGTTCACCAGTCTGACACAGATGACGGCCCTGTGTGGTGTGGGCGGATCATCCGCAATTCCTACCTTCAGCAACCGCGTTCAGGGCCGAGTCACGCGTGTTCCCAAAACACAAGCAGTAAAAAAAACATTCAAGACGGTTCCCGTAGTTTCCTCTTCTTCAAGTGAAGACCCTCTTTTGCTCCGGGTTGCCCGCGGTGAACAAGGCGACCGACCACCTGTTTGGCTGATGCGTCAGGCTGGAAGATATATGTCGGAGTTCCGAGAGTACTCTGACAAGTATGGATTTCGACACCGTTCAGAGACAGCTGACATCGCAATCGAGCTCTCTCTGCAGCCTTGGCGCGCTTTCAAACCTGACGGCGTGATAATGTTCAGCGACATTCTTACTCCGCTTCCTGCCATCGGGGTCGAATTTGATGTCGTGAAGGTGAGGTGCATCATGTGTCACAAACTTTTTTAAAATCAAATTCAATATGCCTGTGTCGCTGTCATCCTCCCTCCTAACATCTCAACTTTAACACCAGGGCAAAGGACCTATAATTTCAAATCCAGTGCGCACCATGGAAGATTTAAATGCTCTCAAATGTTTGGATGATCCCGATCTATCGCTTCCCTTCATTCGTCAGATTTTAACCAGCTTGCGATCTGAAGTAAATGGAAAATCTACACTTCTTGGGTTCATTGGCACTCCGTGGACGCTCGCCGCCTATTCAGTGGAAGGTCGATCTGACAGGCATCTTCTGATCACAAAACAGATCATGAATCAAAATCCGGAACTCCTACATCAATACCTTGCACATTTGTCCGACGTCCTCACGGTGTATGTGTGTCACCAGATCGATTGTGGTGCCCAAGTTGTGCAACTGTTTGACAGTTGGGCACACCATCTTTCTCCACAACAGTTTGCAGAGTTCTCCTTGCCATATTCTGAACGGGTGATTGCTGCAGTGAAAGCCAAATATCCCCAGACCCCGCTAATCTTACATGCAAATGGGGGTGTTGGGAAACTCGGGATCATGAAAGAGAGCGCAGCTGATGTTATTGGATTGGATTGGAGCACAGATATGGCAGAGGCACGGATGGTATTTGGTCCTGATCGTGTGCTGCAAGGCAACATGGATCCGATGTACCTTTTCGCTAACGAAGAACGCATACGAAGAGAGGTCGCTCAAAACGTTGCCGCGGCAGGGAATGGAAAGCATATTCTCAATGTTGGTCATGGAGTTGTGCAAGGAACTCCGGAAGAGAACGTCGGAATATTTTGTGAAGCAGCAAGGAAGGCAGCATACAACAGCACTCATGAAAAAGCTTATAACTCATAAGACTCTTAGTATCACAAAGACATTAGGAGCTAGGCCCCAAAAATCACCAGAATATTATTTTCAAACTGATTCCAATCTTGGAATGAATAGCATGGGACAAAGTTTTTCTAGTCGAAATTAGCCTCGCCACGCCAAAGGGAAACAACAAGCCAATAAATCAATACCTTCGAAGGTAATTTTTTTTAAAGGTGATTTTCTATCCCGGCAACTGATCGATCCTGCTGAGGCGTCACCTTATGCAAGAAGGGTAGATCTGTCGGGGATACATACGAGTCGGCCAGCCATTTCCCCGAGAAAAACGCACCGTGCATTTGCTTTGTCTATACAAGCTAGTTTTTCACTGTGTACGAACATGGTTCCAAGAACCACGTCAAATACACCCTGCCCTATGTTGAGCTGTGCCGCTCCATCATCATAGATAACAAGCTCGCCAAGCTTCCTGTCAATTTGATCTAAATGCTTTCCCGTCCTGTTCGCGCACGCGTCATGTTTACCACGCAAAGAATGTGTAACGTTTTCCGCTTCGCTACACGTAACAAGGGGGAGTTTGTTAGGGAGCTGCAAGACCAGAAACTTGCCGACACCTGTGGACGAGAAGAGTTCATGAACATTTTCTTTAACCTCAATTTTGTCGCTTTCCATACAATTACTTTTAAGAACGATAGGCGGAGCAGTTGAACATTCAGCTGAGATGTCATCGGACTCAAGGTTCGTTCCTAAGAGTTTTGGCTCGATCCTCGACCTTCTCAAGGGATCAGAGACAAGATGGGAAACACTAGAGTCGAGCGGCGCAGCAACAAGATTTTCACAGTCATCTCCTCCATGTCTGTGGGATGGACGATTATATTTGGAGGTTGTATGTTCATTGCGAGCAGGCTCCAAAGCAGGATGTGTAGCATCATGTCCATCCTGAGAGAGCTTGGCCCGCGTGTTGGTTGCAAAGCGGACTTGTTCGCAACCCATGAGCTCCTGAACAGTACAAGGCAGTTCGGGTTCGACGGGATTGTCACGTGAGTTGCGCTGTTTGCTGCAGCGCCTATCCGATGGAACTGTGGGTGTGAAGCGTGTTCGGTGCTGTCCTGATGAGGTATTCGCCGCTTCTTGGCCGTTCATGTGTCTGCAGGGATTTTCAGAGAGAGCAGGAGTTGAAGTTCCAGTGGTCGTATGTCTTGATGCGAAAGCCTCGACAGCTCCGCGAAGACGCCCAGGTCTGCGCTCACAGGTTTTTCCCTCCATTGATTCTGTGTGCGAGTGAGCGCGCTGAGCAATGGTGTGTGTCGTTTATCTGCCGGTCATCGCCGTTGGTATCGTAGCCTTCTAGGCGATACAGACAGTGCGTACGGCGGTGTCGAGTGTTTCGCTGAAAAATATTTTTACGTCCTGGTCCGGCGGCGGCGTGTCTGTTACAACAAGTACTCGTACCTTCGAAATTTTCTCTGAACTTAAGGACAGGTGTGACGTAATTATTTAATGAACGGCCTTTTGGAAAATCAGTGTATTTGCTCATAGGAGAACGAACACGCACACGTGCACATTCTGGGCGGCATCTCTCGAAACTACTCGTGACACAGCAAAAAGAAAGATAGGATTATCAACGATAGTCGAAGCGTGGTCATCTAGCAACACGTGCTGTGGCCTGGCAAGCGACTTTAGAACTTAACTTTGTTTCGAAACAAAGGCATCAGCGATGATGCAGGTGTTGCCGAGTTGCGCTCTTCCTATGACCAAAGGCCTTCGCTCGTCCACTGCCTTGCGCGTTCGCCTTCGATCTTCCATGTCGGTGACGAGCGCTCTGCCTGCAACAAATCGTCGTAGTTCTTATGCTGGGATCACGGCTGCGAACAACCATGAACACACTCTTTTGATCAGACCTATGTGCCGCGTGATGTCGTGTGCGCCTATTTCTAGTCGCAGAAAGCGCGCCAAGGCACTCGCCGACAACACCGAAACATACGACCCAAACACCCGAGCTGGGGGGTACCCTTTCCAAGATATAGAAAGCAAATGGCAGAGGTTTTGGTTGGAAAACAAGACGTTCCGTACACCTGATCAGGTGGATACGAACAAACCCAAATTTTACGCTTTGGACATGTTCCCTTACCCGAGGTTTGTTTACCTACACGTGTTAACTTTGTTGTCCACAGTTTTACCTGATTTTGACTCTTCTCTCCTCCACTCCTGTTCACCTTTCTCGAACCAGTGGCGCTGGTCTTCATGTCGGGCATCCCGAGGGTTATACTGCAACGGATATCATAGCTCGATACAAACGCATGACTGGGCACAATGTTCTCCATCCCATGGGCTGGGATGCATTCGGCCTGCCCGCTGAGCAGTATGCCATCGAAACGGGAACACACCCAAAACAAACCACCACTACAAACGTCGGAAGGTTTCGAGAGCAGCTTCAGTCTCTCGGGTTCTCGTACGATTGGGATCGCGAAATCGCGACGAGCGACTCAAAATACTTCAAATGGACCCAGTGGATCTTCCTGCAGCTGTTTGAGCAGGGTCTGGCGTACCAGGCTGAGGTGCCGGTGAATTGGTGCCCTGCCCTTGGTACTGTCCTTGCTAATGAAGAAGTTATCGACGGTCTATCCGAACGTGGAGGCCACCCGGTGATCAGAAAGCCTATGAAGCAGTGGATGTTGAAAATAACTGCCTACGCGGAGCGTTTACTGAATGACCTTGATGGCGTTGACTGGCCTGAGAGCATTAAAGAGATGCAGAGGAACTGGATCGGACGTTCAGAGGGAGTTCAATTGTCATTTTCGCTTCCAGGCACTAATGAAAAAATCGACGTGTTCACAACACGCCCGGATACGTTATTTGGTGTTACCTACATTGTCTTATCACCCGAGCATCCGCTCATCTATGAGCTGACTTCTAAGGAACAGGCAGCGGAGGTAAACAAGTACATTGACGCAGCAAACCGCAAATCTGATCTTGAGCGCACCGACCTTGCAAAGGAGAAAACGGGCATATTTACTGGAGCGAATGCGATACATCCACTGACAGGGGTGAAATTACCAATATGGGTTGCAGATTATGTTCTGGGAACTTACGGGACGGGGGCCGTGATGGCTGTCCCCGCACATGATGACCGTGACTATGAGTTTGCAGCTGCTTTTGACTTGCCAAGTGTGGGTGTGATCACGTCAACCGATACCATTTGCACGTGTTACACTGGCGATGGTGTCATGCAAAACAGTGCGAGCGAAGCATTAGACGTGAATGGTATGACAAATAGTGTCGCAGGAAGTAAAATCACGGAATGGCTCGAAACTAACTCAGTCGGGACCAAGAGCATCAATTACAAGTTGCGAGATTGGTTATTCGCACGTCAACGCTATTGGGGGGAGCCGTTTCCTATTGTTTACGCAGAAAATGACCCAGATGTACCCGTGGCTGTTCCATACTCGGATCTGCCACTCACCCTTCCTGAAACTGACAACTTCAAGCCAAGTGGGACTGGCGAAGGCCCACTCGCAAATATATCCGATTGGGTCAATACACTTGATCCAAGAGATGGGATCACTAGCGCACGCCGAGACACGAACACTATGCCTCAGTGGGCCGGCTCATGTTGGTATTACCTACGATTTATCGACCCGATGAATGATGACAATCTAATTGATAAAAAAATGGAAAAGTACTGGATGCCTGTGGATCTCTATGTTGGCGGTGCCGAGCATGCAGTGTTGCATCTTCTTTATGCTCGATTTTGGCATAAGGTGCTTTATGATATTGGGGCTGTTAGCACAAAAGAGCCTTTCCAAAAGTTGGTGTCCCAGGGAATGATTTTAGGCGACGTGGAATACACAGCATACGTAGATGATGCTGGGAAATTCGTGAATGCGAACAAGCAAGCAGTCGGTCAGCAGACGATGAAACTACGTGCAGAAGATGTCAAGAAGAAAGGAGATGGGTTCGTGCTCGCTGAAGATGAAACCATCAAAGTGAATGCACGTTCTCACAAGATGAGTAAAAGCCGTGGAAACGTCGTGAATCCTGATGAAATTGTCAGGGATTTTGGCGCAGACTCCTTGCGTTTATATGAAATGTTTATGGGACCATTGCGGGAGACAAAGGTGTGGCAGCCAAAAGGCGTTGAGGGATGTAGTCGCTTCCTAGCGCGCACATACCGGCTGTTCGACTCGTGTTCTGACGAAACACCTAGCGATGATCAGCTGAGACTTATTCACAGGTGCATTGCAAAAGTTACTGAAGAGACAGAGAACATGCGGTTCAATACAGCTATTGCCGCTATGATGGAATTTACAAATGCCGCTACAAAATGGGAGCGGCGACCTAAAGTTGTTCTAGAATCATTCACGTTGTTGCTTAGTCCGTATGCGCCTCATCTCTCTGAGGAACTTTGGGAGCGCCTAGGCAACCAGGGCAGCAATGCCTATGAGACATGGCCAACTGCAAACAAAAGCTATCTGATAGAGGACACTGTAACTCTTGCAGTCCAAGTGAACGGGAAAATGCGCGGTAAGATCGAGCTCGGGTTGGATTCACCAGAGAGTGACGCACTGTCCGTCGCCATGCAACAGAAAAACATATCAAAGTTTGTACCTGATGAAAAAGCCATCAAGAAAGTCATCTATGTCCCGGGCAAAGTTCTGAACATTGTTGCGCCGCCTCTATGATTATTCATGGCAGGCAAAGGTACATCGTCCAACACAATCATAAAGCGACCGTCTGCTTCAAAGCTATCATCATTTTTCTGTGACGTCTAATGGACGGCCATTTTTGAAGCACGATTTATATATATATATATTATATAATTTTTAATACGTGCATTTCAGTACAGAGAACTTTTTCAGCAACTCTTCACATCATAAAATCAATTCTCCGTGTGGAAGAAAATGTGGTCGTTTCCAGCACGTATCACAATCGGCTTTGGATATCAAAGGCTCGGTCTCCATACTCGAACTGATGCGGAAGATATCGCCGCTAAAATATTTAATAATGGATGGAT
>MDSX01027229.1_pt1 | contig 13643 bp, 16 predicted proteins | sample 811141 | NCBI WGS metagenome assembly MDSX01 (sample SAMN05326642, study PRJNA326480) | marine metagenome | isolation source: seawater | place: Atlantic Ocean: South East | collected 2010
CATCTGCTTCAGCGACATTAACTGGTGGTACTGCTACTGGCATGACAACAGTTACAGCGACTAACCTAAACTCAGGCAATGTTGGTATTACTGGTGGTGCAATTTCTGGTACTTCAATCGACTTGACAGGTCAAACCCTAACACTAGGTAATGACTCAGTTTCAGGTAACTCAATCCACGGTGGTACTATTTCTAACGCTTCATTGGCCGGTGACGCTACCGACACAATGACTGGTTATGATATTACTGTTGGCGCAGGACGTACACTAGACGTATCTTCGGGTACTCTAACACTAGGTGCTAACCAGATTTCTGGTGATAAAGTACACGGTGGTGTTATTTCTGCTTTTGAATCAACTGGTATGGACGATAATGCAACTTCTACGAAGTTAACATTGTCAGATACTTCTGCAACATTTGGTGTTGATGGTGACTTCGGTTCCAACGACCTAACTGCTGGCGATTCAACACTTGGTTCATTATCTGTAACAGGTAATGCTTCAATTACTGGTAACTTGACAGTTTCTGGTTCAGTAACTACAACTTTATCTGAGATTGTAAATATCGAAGATAACAACATTGTTCTTAACTCAAACGCAACTGGTTCGGCTTCTGCTGATGCTGGTATTACGATTGAGCGTGGTGATGATGATAATGCTGTTGTTCTCTGGAATGAAACTTCAAATGCATTCGAACTTACTGTAGGCGCGGCTAAGGCTGACCTAACAGTTAATGATTTGACTGTAAATGAGATGACATTAGCAACTGACCTTGCGGCAAGCATGGGTGGTACGGGTACTGATACTTCAGCATTCGCGGCTTCGTCTATCATGTTAAACAGTGGTTCAGGCACAGTAACAGAATTGGCAAAAGGTGCTAACTCAACTGTACTAAAAGTTGGTGCAGGTGGTACTCTAGGTTATGCAAAAGTCGATTTGACTGCTGACGTAACTGGCACAATGCCAATAGCAAACGGTGGTACAGGTATCACTTCAGCAGGTTCTGATAATAAAGTTATGATGTCAGACGGTTCTGCATTAGGTATGGAATATGTACAACATGTACGTAATTCATCTGGTGTAGTCGCGTTAGACGGTTCAGGCGTTTCTTCAGGCTCTGGTGAATATATCGCAATTACAAATGCTACTGGTAAAGTAACATTAACTGCCAAAAACGCGGCGGCATCTGGTGCTGTAGACATGTATCTACAAGGCCAAGGTGGCGGTGACGTATTTATTGTTGGTCAATCTGGCGAAGCCTTAATTCAAGGTGAAGACGATACAGACTTAACAGTATCTGGTGGTGATGCTTCTGGTGGCGCGGCTGGTGACTTAATCATCAAAGGTGGTAACGGTACAGGCGGTAACGCCTCTGGTGCGGTTGTACTTAAAGGTGGTAACGGTGGTTCAGCAGACGGAAACGTTCAAATTAAAGGTGCAGATGATACAGCAATCGCTACTTTCGTAGAGACTGCTTCAGCAACTGACTCTTTAACAGTAACTAACGGAACTGGCGGTGTAGAACTAGCAATGGCTGGTGGCACAAACGTCAACATGAACTTAGCACCAAAAGGCGCAGGTATTATTCTTGCACCAAATGGCTATGACATGTCTTCAGCGGCAGACCACGCCCTAGCAACTAAAGAATATGTAGATGACAAAGCGTCAACTTCAGGTTCTTCTGGTACTAGACGTGTGGCATTCTCAGCAAACGGTTCATCATCATTTACAATCGGCACAATGGCTAACATTGCAGGAAAGTCTTACTATGTAAGTCGTGTTCTTGCAAAAGTTACTACTGCGTTTGTTGGCGCTGATGAGTTAATCGTTTCTGACGGCACAAATACTCTAATGACTACAACTGATGCTGACCTTTCTGAGGGCGGTTTATATATTGTTGATTTAGGTTTTGAAGATGCAACAACAGGCGGTGCAACTATTACTGGTTCAATCCAGAATGGCGGCGCATCTGCTTCACCAACAACTGGTGCTGTGATTGTTACTGTGGAATACAAGCAAATCTAATTTGTAAGTAAACTGTAATAACTATTACCATCAAGGTGATAATAGAAAGGGGGACTTAGTGTTCCCCTTTTTTACGTCTATAGCCAAAGTGTTAAGAGAGTAATATTAGCATATTAGATAAATACTTACAGAACTAAAATCTTTAACGACAGACTTAATTTATTAGGGCTGACATGAAATAACCGACGTTGAGGAACGAAAATGGCTGTAACAATTAACGCAAAAGGGACTAGTGTTCCCTATTTTAAAATTGGAAAATCTGGAACCACCTTCTATCAAGGAGACGCAGACCCGAGTAGTACATACACAATAAACACAAATGACATTTGGTTTGATACCACAAATGGCACTGTAAAGTTTCGTACATCAAATGCTTGGTCTGGAATTACAACAGCCTCAGATTTAACTGTAACTGGCGACTTAACAGTTCAAGGCACAACTACAACAGTAAACTCAACAGAGATACAAGTTCAAAATACTTTAAAGTTTGAAGGTTCTTCTTCAAATGAATACGAAACAACTCTAACAGTTGTAGACCCAACACAAGATAATGTAATCACTATACCAAATGCAACCGACACTTTAGTTGGTCTTGCAACAACAAACACGTTAACTAATAAATCAATTGATTTAGATTCTAATACAATTTCAGGCTCACTTGCAGAATTTAATACTGCTTTACAAGGAGATAGTTTTGTTTCTTTAACAGGAACAGAAACACTTACAAATAAAACCTTAACTAGTCCTGTATTAAACGGAACAGAGATGACACCAACAGGTGCTATCGTTATACCAGTAGGAACAACAGCACAACGACCAGAAACATGCGTTGTTGGTATGATACGTTTTAATTCTACACTAGACTATTTTGAAGGATGGAATGGTGCTTCTTGGATTAGACTTGGTAAAACAATGAATGCTACTAACTATGGTAACATTTCAGAGAGTGTAAATCAGGCTGATTCATTTGATAGAGGCTTAATTACTGATACTGATGTAATAACATAATATTTTTGATAAATACTATATATAAGAGTTCGGAGAAATAAAATGGCAAGAACAAACGGAGCCGCATCGGCAAGTGAAGTAGTATCAGGTAACATTAACTTCTATACAATGTATGTATCGGGACTAGATATTACACATACTGGTGATATATTAGACCAGTCACAACAAAATTTAGATGATATTGTTAATATCGTATCATTGGTAGCACAACCTGTTATTATGAATAATCCATTATCAGTCACGTTAGGCGGACTAGCACCAACATTGACGGGTTCAGGATTTGTTTTTAAATTTGCAGTAGAACATGCAGACGTTTTTAAACGAAACTCTGATGATGTTTTCATTCTAAAAGAATTAATTCACGGCATAACAATTGATGGTGTTGCATTATCGGCATCAAATATAGAATTTGTAATGTCTGATATACTTTAAACTAATTATTTCTAATTAATTTTAACAAAAGAGGACATTAGTCCTCTTTTTTGTTGTGGTTGGACATAATTTCTGGCACCAAATGATAAATACAACTAATGAATGTTAATTAGGGAGTTGCGAAGATGTCAGAGAAAGAACCAAAACTAGCACATCTGGAAGCAGAGAGTTTAGAGACACATGTGGCAGTATGTTATGAACGATACCACCACTTCAACAAGTCATTAAAAGATATTAATGATAAAATTGAAAAGCAAGAAGTTGAAATGGATAAAGGGTTTACTGAATTAAAGAAGATGGTCATGTGGACTGCATCTACCCTATTTTCAACAATGCTTATTGCCTTGTTTGCACAGATGTTTAAAATATTTTAAGAGTTTACAATGTTATTTGAAGAGATTGCAGAAGAGATATATGAAGCCAAACTAGTTTATGCTAGAAAAGGACGCACAATCGTCCGTAAGTATAGATGTGGTTCTGGTAGACTTAAGGGCAAAACAGTCTCAACACCTGGTGCTTGTTTTAAACCAGTTAATATGAAGAAACGTTTCACATTAGCAAGAACAAAAGCAAAAATGGGTGCAAGAATGAAGCGTAAAGCGAAAATGACTCGCAGAATGAATCCAGCGAGTAAGCGTTTAAAGACGCTAAATAAAAGATAACGGAGAATAAAATGTCATTAAAGAATGAAATAGAAAAAGAAATGTTTAATGAAAGTATAGAGGATAGATTCCAAGATATTGCGTCTCTTATTGATTCTCCAGTTGAAGATGTACAGAAAAGAATGAAAACATTAAGTTTTTCTGATTACATCAAAGTGATGTCTGCTTTAAAATCTAAAGATGAAAGCACAATTAAAAGTATGATGGGGTTATCAGAGGGTTGGTCAGAACTTCCTGCTATGCCAGACAAATATATAGCAAGAGATGGACTAGAAGGTCCAATTATGACTAAATCTGGCAAGGTTGTATACTATGACCCGAAAGAGGGTAGTTATTATGACCCAGATACTGACATGTATATAGACTACGAAACATGGAAAATGTTAGATAGTGAAAACATGCATAAAATCGATATGGAAGTTCCAGAAGCATACAGTACAGGCTCACAAGGTCCTGATGATGAACAACAAGCACAACCATCGGCAATGGATACGAAAGCCGCAAATCAAAAATTAAAGACACAAAGAACACAAGCCATGCAAAGACTTGGCACAGATAATTTAGGCGGTGCAACAGCACAGATGGCCGCAAATGCAATTGATAATGCTCAACAAGGAAAAGTATTGACTCCTATGCAGAGACAAGCATTGGCACATCAAGCCCAGAACCTAGATGATTTAGCAATAAATCCAGATACTAGGATGCAGTTTAGAAATTTACTTAATAAACTTAATAGAGAGCAAGAATGAAGTTAAAAGAAATATTAGGTGGATTATTTGTAATGATTACTGAGGAAGAGGAAGATTTAATAACTAAATATTTCTCAGAAGGTGATTACGTAAATGAATCGCAATTGTCAGGAAGAGAACAAGTCCTGGCAGAAAAATTAACACACAAAGGCGTGTTAGTTCCAACTGTGCGTGGATATAAAACTGTTTAACAACTATGGAGTTCTAAATGTCAGTACCAAGTCAAAAAGATGTAAACATGATGGCCAATCTAATGAAAGTTATGAATGGTGAAACTGTTAAATTACAAGAAGAACCATCTTCAGAACCTAACTCACCGGCACCAATCGATTTAACACCTGGCGTAAAACGTGCAGACGTTGATGCTATGGCGAAAATTATGAAAGGTTTCAGTGAAGCAACAACTAGTGTAGCACACAAGGTAAAGAAGACAATTACAGAGTCTACTAAAACTGAAAAGGGTGTTAAAGTTGGTGCATTTTCAGTAGAAAAGAATACAGATGATAGATACGATATATTAGATACTCGTAGTGATTCTATATTATTTAAAGATATCAAATTGTATGAAACAGTCTGTTGTATTGCTAATCATCTAAATGAAGGCAAAACAATTAATTCACCAGAAATTATGGAAATAATTAAAATTAATGAATTATTTAACCGTCATTATAGTAATGCTGTTCAGCATAAACATTCATATCAAGTTGCCAAAAGAGCAGTTAATGAAGGTAGAATGGATATAGCACAAGCAAGATTTTCACAATCAAAGCATGAAGCAGGCAAAGCCAAGCGTAAAATTACTAATCTTTACGAAAATATAATCCTTTAATAGAGTATTAAATTAGTGCATAAATAGAATTATGTATTAAAAAGATAAATACATGTAATATGCATTAATATTGGGATTTATTATGAACTTAAACGACAACAAATTTTTTAACTCAACAGACATCCATGTGTCTTCTCGTATGAACGAATACCTGAAGAAGAACTTTGGATATGAGGTTGATGGAGATATGACTACCTTGGAAGAAGCGAAGCAGTCATTACAATTAGAACAAGTTGAATTGAAAAAAGATTCGTATATGTCTAAAAAGTATATGGAAAATATGCTTATGATTGAAACAATCACTTCACTATTAAAAGCCCACGGCGAAGATACATCATCTTCATATACACATGAAGAGGTTACTGAAGAATTGGACTTACCAGAGACTGGCGATACAACTACCAGTGACGCTAGTCCAGAAACAGAACAAGTAGAAGAAGATGAGGAAGAAAAAGGTCCTGACCATTACAGATGGAAGAATGACTCACAATTATCTGTCGCTAAAGATAAATTGAACCAACTAATGACAGAATTAGCAATTGCTATAAACTATAGAGAAGAAAATAGTCGCAATTTAATGTATAACGGTGATAGAGCAGGTACAGGTGATTTACAAGAAATGCTTGACACCCTAAGAAAAATGCACTATGACTGGGAAGACACAACTCAGTATTACGGAATGTAATTAAATTTAATAACCAAGGAAATAAAATGGAAAAAACTAACTTAGAAAAGACTTTAATGGAAGAGTTAAACGCTCTACTTGAAGTTGATGCGGCTGAGGCAGAAATCACAATGGCTGCCAGAGGCATTGTTGATGAATTACAAGACGTAATTGAGAAACTAGGCAAAATTCAGAACGACCAAATCGGTCCATTAGCAGACGAAATGGCATACTCACACGGTCCAGACCAAGCGGCAACGTTTAAAGGTTCAGTTGATGATGCAATTAACGGTCTACTAGGACAAGCACGTTCTGCCAAAGATGCAGTAGCAGATGCAACACTTGTACTATCAGGCGAAAAGTCATCTGATGACATGAGTGATGTTGAACTTGGTGGCGATATGGGTGATGACTTTGTTGATGACATTACAGCAGAAATTGGTGGTGATGAATCAGCATCAGGCGGAGAATCAAATCCACTAGGCAGAGAAGAAAGAGACTAATATGAAAATTAGTGGGCTTCTGTTAGAGAAGGCAAACTATGATGCTCAGTTAATGGGTGATATTAATGCTTATCTCATTTCATTGAAGGCAAATGATATTCCTTCTGTACCCATGGACATGATGGTCCGTGAACTAGAAGGTATGGGCTATTCTTTGAATGCAGAGTCAATGGTAGATTTATTATCTAATAGTAGATACATATCTAAAGTCACTGTAGATACTATTGAGTTAGATTCTAAATACAATAAAAGTGACAAGGCTGATAAAGACACAGTACGCAAACTGGCAGTCAATACAGCGAAAAAGAAGGTGAAAAAATAATGGCATTTATAGTTAAAGGCGGTGTTAAAGAAATCTCTAAAAAAGAGATGGCAAAACACATGAAGAACTTAGATAAACAAAGTGATGAATTTGCAGGTCTTTCAGAAGAAAAGAAGCAGATTAGAAAAGAAGTTGCATCTGCTAAAAGACACCGTGAATTTATGGGTCGTGTTGCAGAAAACGAAGCCAGAGATTTAGCAAACGCAGTAGCAACTAGTGAAATCGTATCAATTGCAGTAGGTGAAACAATTGCAACAGAAGTAGAACCAGTTGCAGACATGATAGATGTTGATTTTCAATCAATGACTAAGAAGCAAATCGATGAATGGGCTGAAGAAAATCTAGGTATTCAATTAGACAGACGCCACACTAAAGCAAAACTAATCGAAGAAATCAAAGAAAAACTTTAATATTCTCTTGCTTTCTATTTCAAAGTATAGTATAATAGTACTATGCTTAATGAAAAATTCACCTATAATCCCTTAGAACGAGTAAACATCAAAGGTAGTCGGCATTATCAAACGCCTGACGGTCAGCCTTTGCCTAGTGTTACTACCGTACTTGATGCATTAAAAGATAAATCTGCTTTATTTGAATGGCGCAAACGTGTCGGCAATGAAGAGGCAGATAGAATCATGCGACTTGCTACTGGTATAGGAACACAAGTTCACTTACATTTAGAAAAATATATACTAGAAGAAGACCGACCTAATGGTTCGAATCTGATACATCAGATGGCAAGAGAATTGTCAGAGATTGTTATTGATAAAGGTCTATCTAAAGTAGATGAAGTATGGGGAACCGAAGTTCCGTTATATTATCCTGGTCTATATGCTGGCACAACAGACTGTGTTGGTGTATATGAAGGCAAACCAGCAATCATTGATTTCAAAACAACTCGTAAACCAAAGAAACGAGAATGGATTGATGATTACTTCTTACAAGGTGCGGCATATGCCGAAGCACATAATCAAATCTATGGAACTGATATAAAAACAATTGTTATTATGATGATTGGCTGGGATGCAGAAGCAGATAACATGGGTAACTATCAGGAATTTGTTGTAGACACGGAAGACTATGAACATTATGCAAGACAATGGGCTGGCAAGGTCCAAGCGTATTTTGATAAATACATGTAATAATGGGAGTTAAAAATGGCAACAAACGTAAAAATATTATTAAGAAGAGGCAAACGTGTTGAACTATCAGGTGAGATATTATCACCTGGAGAACTAGGCTACACGACTGACACTAACCAATTATACGTTGGTATAGAAGAAGCAATAAACGAAATACGATTTGACCCTTTTGCTAATGCACATGCTACTATCCAAAACTGGCTAGATAGTGCCGACTGCCCAGTGGTAGGTTTAACAATAGATGAAGATTTGGTTGTTGCTGATATTCCAGCAGGCGAAATTGATAATATTATGACTGCGTTGAATACGTACTCTCAAACAATTGTTTTTAATAGTAACACAGCCACATTTAACTTAGGTGAACTTCTAACACAATATAAGAAGAGACCATCTATACTTACATCGCCAAATTTAATTCCAAATTTAACTTCAATCACTTCAGAATTTACAGTTGAAGGCGAAACGATTTCGGTTAGTGGTGTATCGTCAAGTGCTTTGTTGACTACATTACAAACTAACACACAAATAAGAACAGCAAATGTAGAAGTTACTTTAAATACAGATGGTAATAAACTTGTATTCACAAAAATTGACGGTTTAGAATTAAACATTACTTTTCCTACGGAAGCAGATGCAACTGCAATCGGTTTCACACAAAGTATTAAGCCTACGAATATAGTATCATTAACTCCAGGAACAGAGTATACGATAACATCATTAGGAAATAACACACTTACGTCAGTAACTGCTGGTTCATTTGTAACTGGTACAGAATATACAATCGGGTTGGCTGGCACTACAGATTTCACATTAATTGGTGCGGCTGATAGCAATGCTAGTACGGTATTTACTGCCACAGGTCCTGGTACAGGAACGGGTAATGCTACTTACGTATCATCAAAAATACAAGCAAACTGGGAAGCCGCTGGAGCACCAGCAATAACAACAGCAGGTTCATTTGTAGTTGGAACTTCTTACAGAATTGTAAGTCAAGGCACTACAGACTTTACTCAATTCGGTGCGGCTAATAATAACGTTGCTACAGTATTCACTGCAACAAACGTAGGTGTAGAAGAAATTAATGCAGGCTCATTTGTAGTCGGCAGGCAGTATACAATTAGTACAAAAGGAAATACAGACTTTACAACAATAGGTGCAATTAATAATAGTGTTGGTACATTATTTACAGCAACAGGCGTGGGTTCAGGCACTGGTGTTGCAAACTATCAAGGCACTGGTACTGCTTCTTCCCTTATGGTAGGAACAGTATTTACTGCAACTGGTGGTGGATTAGGAAATGGTATCGCAACTTATGATAATGGCGCTAATACAGTAGTGGCAAATGGCGGTTATGATGTTTATGCAAACGGAAAAATAAAATCTTCAACAGTTAATGGTAGTAATACTACAGTTGTAGTTGATGTTGATGAAAACTCTGATTACTTTGCTATACAACAAGAAGGCACAAATGCTAAACCTTACGCAACTGCACCAGATAATGAAGAATTTTTCTATTTCGGTAGTGTGAGTACTCCTAATTATCAAGCATTATATCCAGATGTAGAATCAATATCAGTAACAGGTGGTACAGATACTAAGATTGGATTGTTTGGTCATAAAAGAAGAAACGTAGAAGTTCTTACTGAAGAGTCCAGAAATCAATTATTCACTAATCAACATTTAAAGTCTTATTCATCCGCAACAGGATTGCGTTCAGATTTATATAAGAAATCTTTAAATGTCGTTGATACTACAATAAATGCAACTTCTTGTTTAGAAGGAAAGCAATATGAAATCGTGGTAGCAGGAACAACAAACTTTACATTAAACGGCGCAACAGATAGTGTAGTAGGTACTAGATTTTATGCAAACGCAACTACTCCTATCGGAACAGGCACTGTAAAACAAATTGGTACATTCTTAAAATATAAGAAAGCAGATTGCACATCATTCTTCATTGATTATTCATTGAAACAATCAGATGGTTCAAATATGTTTGTTCGTGTTGGAACAATCAGAGTTATTAATGGTGTGCCACAAGGCATTGCTAAAGTAAACATAACTGATGAAAACACAGAGATATGGCAAGATTTGAACACTGATACTATTGTACAAGAAGACGATGAATTTTCAAATATCGAATTTCAAGCGGCAATCAATGGTGATGATTTAGAAATAAATTACACACAAGACGCAAGTAATTTCACTGAGATTAGTTATACAGTAAAAAGATGGACGATGTAAATGCGAGATAAAGCAATATTGCTTTATGAATGGCGACAATTACGATTAAAACTACAAGAAGAATTAACACAATCAACTCTACAAGAAATCGTTAATTGGTGGAAAGCCTTTCCTTATCATAGCAATGGATTTAATTACGATGATGTGAAGACTTGGCCAGATGTATGGGAATACATCAGCGAAGAATTCTATACGAATAGTGGTAATGGATTAGGATGTTTCTATACTCTATACCACTCCTACCCAGAACATAACCCAGAAATATGGCTAATATTAGACCTTACGGAAGGCGGTGAAATATACTTAGTTGCCCATATGGACGGTTATGTTCTGAACAGATTAAATGGCAAAGTCGAAAAATATGAAGATATTAAGAACGATATTGACATTATGGAACGAACTGTGTATAATGACATAGAACCGCACCTTAAGAATAGAAAATGATTAAGTGCGAAGTTTCTGACTAAATAAATACATATAACAACAACGGACAAACAAAATGCTAAAAGAAAATACATATCAAAGCGGTGACATTGTAACTTTATACTTACAAACAGGACAAGAAATTTTAGGTAAATTCGTGTCTGAAGATACGACTTCAACTGTTATTACTAAACCATTGACTATCGCAATGGGACCAAAAGGTGCGGCGTTTCAAACCTTCACTGTAACTGGTGATAGTGAGAAAGAAGTTCATTTTAAATCAGATAAGATTATTTCAGTATTAAAAACTAGAAAAGATACCGCAGATTCATATTCTCAGGCAACTTCAGCAATTATCACTCCAGAGAAAGGGGGCTTGATAACGTAATGCCACAGGCCGCTAGAACAACTGACCCTATTTCTGCCCACAATCCTTGTGGTCCAGAAAGATGTGGTGCCGGTAGTTCTGACGTTATCATTCAAAATTTACAAGCATATAGGGTTACTGACCAAACTGAACCACATGGTGTTCCAAAACCAAGAGTAGGTTGTGTTCCACATGTTACTCAATTAGTACAAGGTTCAGAAAACGTTTATATAAACTCTAGCCCTGCAGGAAGAGTTGGAGATGCTCATTCTTGTGGTGTTATAATTACATCAGGCTCAGATAAAGTTTATATTAATGGTGGCGGTACACCAGGTGTTGCATCAAGACCTATAACTAACCATCATCCACCGGTACAAGCGTCCTCAAGTGTTCCTAATGATTTAACTGATTACATAAAGTCTAAAGAACAGTTTAGTCCAAATGCATTCTGGGACCACAAACAATATACTAATGGTTATGGAACAGAAGCATTAAGTCCTACAGAACGTATATCAGAAGAAGAAGCAGTACGTAGACTAAATGAAGACCTAACACAACGTAGAAATTTTGTTGCTAACTATTCTGCGAATAACAATCGCAATTGGTCTCCTGACCAAATCGATGCTCTTACTAGTTTTGTATTTAATTTAGGTACAGGTTCACTTAACCAAGTAACTAATCGCGGAACTCGTACAGATGCCGAAATTGCAGATGCTATGTTACTATATGATAAAGCAACAGTAAATGGCGTATTACAATCTCTTCCTGGACTTACTACACGTAGAACAGAAGAAAGTGATTGGTTTAAAAGAGGAATGTAATAATGGCTAGTGAAGCAGAAATCGAAAGACTATATCAATTATTTGTAGCGAATGGTGGCGGAGCATTTTCATTTTCTAATACAAATCTTACACCTAAACAATATTCTGAAGCAGTAAACGCCTCAAATCTAACACCATTAGAAATGGCACAGTTAGAAGCAAGACAACATCAGTATAATAGACAGAAAGCATTAAACACAATAGCAGATGAAATTGATGCTAATGCATTTACTAATCCATATGCGGCTAGGTCAACTTATGGAAGTTCCCTATTTTCTACATTAGGCACATCACAAGGTTCTATCAACGCAGGATTACTTGCTGGTGGCTTTAGTGGATATAGTGATGCCAATAGGGCATTAGTTGTTGCAGGAGTTTTATCAGCAACAGGTGTAGACTTAGAAAAAATTATAAAAATTGCAGGATTAACTGCGTTGGGTACTACAATGTATTCATCATTAAGTAATCACACGAATAATCAAACAGCAAACTTGCCAAAAACACTTGAAGATGCAAATTCTTTATCTAGTATGAATGCACAGTTTGGTGAACAAGGTGACCCATGTGGGTTCTTCAATCAGTTGATGGGATTATTGGGTGGTGTATTTGATGGTACATTAGATTTTATTGAAACAGCAATTGGTGATATAATTTCTTTGGTAAATTCAACAGGTATTCCAGCAATATTATCAAGTATACTTTCAGCATTAACAACTGCTGGTGGTGTTGTTGCAACTGGAATTGCAGGTGTAATTGGATTGATTACTGGTGGAATAGCAACGATTTTACAGCAATTATCACCTCTAGTTGGACAAATTATCAATGCGATTGGTGATATTACTACACAAATCGCTTCAGAGATTTCTTCTCTTGCTGATATGGCTGCCTCTCTTATAAGAAAAGCATTAGCATTACTTATTGGAAGTGCGGCGACTGACCCTTGTAAACAAAATGTATTGAAAAATACAGGTTCACCTGCCATGCAAGGTGCAATTGCCCAACTAAATCAACCATTAGGACATGGTAATCCTCATAGTATACCAACAACTATAGATGATAGAGCAAATCCAGACGAAGTAACAAGAAAACTTACAGCGGCAGAAGCCGAAGCATTACTAAAGGCTGGTGTGCCTCAATCACCATTCACAGATGCGGCAAAAGAATATACTACAAATGATTCTGTATTACATTCTTCGGCACCATTAACATCTGTTCGTCCAAAATCAAGACCATCGTCTAACACTACATACACAACTACAGGAGAAGCAACATCATCTGATAGTTTTGATGAAGAATTAATGCCAGCAAGAAAAGCCGGCGAAACTATGGACGAATTTATGAAGCGTATTGGTGCAACAAGACAAGCAACAGTTGAAGAAAGAGAATCAGAAGCAATGAAGAGCCGAGAAGTAGTTTCACTACAAGTTCGAGCAATGGTAAGAGAATGGCAACA
>MDSX01060237.1_pt1 | contig 13639 bp, 6 predicted proteins | sample 811141 | NCBI WGS metagenome assembly MDSX01 (sample SAMN05326642, study PRJNA326480) | marine metagenome | isolation source: seawater | place: Atlantic Ocean: South East | collected 2010
ATCAATATTAACTTCTTTAAGTCCACCAGCATTTGTGCTAATTACAGGAACTTCACAGGCCATAGCTTCCAATGCGGCAAGTCCAAAACTTTCAGTTTCTGACGGAATAATAAAAAGATCGGCTATACTTAAGATTTCTTCAACAGCCTCTTGTTTCCCAAGAAATGTAACATCTTTACACATGTCACAAGACATACACTCCTCTTCTATGCTATTTCTTTCGGGACCATCTCCTATAAAAAGCATTTTAGCGGGTACTTCTTTGGCAATTTTTCTGAATACGTTGAGCACGTCGGGGACTCTTTTTACCTTTCTGAAATTGGATGTATGAACGATAACTTTTTCGTTATTAGGAGCTATGATTTTTTTAAAATGATCTTTTGGTTGTTTATTAAATCTTTGGAAATCAATAAAATTTGGGACAACTTGTATATCCCCATCGTAACTAAAATTTTGGTAAGTTTCAAGTTTTAGGCTATTAGAAACAGCAGTAACAATATCACTTTCAAATAGTGAATGACTGACTACGGGCTCAAAACTTTTATCCTTACCTACAAGCGTTATATCTGTACCATGAAGTGTAGTGACTATTTTAATTTCTATCCCTATTTTTTTTAGAATACTTTTTGCCATTACTGCAGCGGCAGCGTGAGGTATGGCATAATGAACATGAAGTACATCTAGTTTGTAACTTTTTACGACATCAACAATTTTACTAGTAAGAACTGTTTCGTATGGGGGGTATTTAAAAAGCGGATAATTATTAAATCGAACTTCATGAAAAAATAAATTCTCATTGAATACATCGAACCTTACAGGCTGATTATAAGATATAAAGTGGATTTTATGGCCTTTTTCAACCAGTGCTTTACCTAATTCTGTTGCAATTACACCACTACCACCATACGTCGGGTAACAAAGTATACCAATGTTCATTTTTTGTATTTACAAAGATGCAAGTATGCAATTTAACTACCTAATATTAGGTAGTTATTTATCATAAGTTAGGGCTTAACCATTTTTTAGCATATTCAAAAGAAACATTTTTACGATGAGCATAATTTTTTAATTGATCTTCTCCAATTTTTCCTACAGCAAAATATTTACTTTCTGGATGTGAAAAATAGAATCCAGATACAGCAGCGGTAGGGTACATAGCGTAACTTTCAGTTAGACTAATGCTCGTATGATTTTCTACATTAAGTAAATCCCAAAGTTTCCCTTTTTCGGTATGATCAGGGCATGCAGGATATCCAGGTGCAGGTCGTATACCCTGATACTTTTCGCGTATCAGCAGTTCGTTATCTAATATTTCATCAGAAGCATAACCCCACATTTTTTTTCGGACATACTCATGCAAGTATTCCGCAAATGCCTCTGCAAGTCGATCAGCAATAGCTTTTACTAAAATTGAATTATAGTCATCTTGATCCTTTTCATATTTTTCTACAATTTTTTCAATTCCTATTCCAGTGGTTACGGCAAATGCTCCTAAGTAGTCTTTCTTACCTGTATTTTTTGGAGCTATAAAGTCAGCTAGAGAACGATTTGGTATATTATTACCCATCTTTCTTTGTTGACGAAGACAATTGAAAGTTATCTGATTTTTTGGGAGTATTATGTCTCCTTGTTCTTCAAAAGCTTCAAAAATTCCAACAATTCCATTAGCACTAAGGATTTTTTTAGAAATTAATTGATCGAGCATTTCTTGAGCATCCTCAAATAACTTTTTTGCTTCTTCCCCAACATAGATATCCTCAAAAATATCAGGATATTTACCTTTGAGTTCCCAAGTTGAAAAGAAAGGGGTCCAATCGATATAGTTTCTTAGCTCAGATAAATCAAAATCTTTTAATATTTCAACTCCAGTTTTATTTGGTGTTGGAGGAGTGTAATCATTCCAATTAAGTATGGGTTTGTTGTTCAGACATTCATTGAATGAAAGGATCTTTTTTTCAGATTGTCGAGCTGCATGTTGAATAGCAAGTTGATCATATTCGGATTTAATTTGAGTTGTAAAGTTTTCATGTGTTTTTGTACTAATGAGTTGACTAGCTACCGGAACCGATCGAGAGGCATCTAATACATGAATTACTGGTCCAGAATACTTTGGAGCTACCTTAACAGCTGTATGCATTCGAGAGGTTGTTGCACCACCAATTAATACAGGTATTTTCAAAGATCTTCTTTCCATTTCGTCTGCTATATTAACCATCTCTTCTAAACTAGGAGTTATTAAACCGCTTAGTCCAATCATATCGACGTTGTGTTCAATTGCAGCATCAATAATAGTATTGGTTGGAACCATTACACCAAGATCAATTATATGGTAGTTATTACATGCTAAAACTACTCCAACAATATTTTTTCCAATATCATGAACGTCTCCTTTTACGGTTGCTAATAATATTTTTCCCTGGGTGTTTCCTTCACTTTTTTCAGCTTCTAGATAAGGTTGCAAGTATGCTACGGATTTTTTCATTACCCGTGCACTTTTGACTACTTGAGGCAAGAACATTTTTCCACTCCCAAATAAATCTCCAACTACACTCATTCCTGCCATGAGCGGACCTTCTATAACCTCTATGGGTTTGTTGAGTTGTTGACGAACTTCTTCGGTGTCTTCTTCAATATATTCCGTTATTCCTTTTATGAGAGAATGTTTTAATCGCTCGTAAACATTTTCATTTCTCCAACTTAGGTCTTGAACAATTTTTTTACCATTTCCTCTGACGACTTCAGCAAGAGCTATTAAATTTTCAGTTGCATCTTCATGCCTGTTCAAAATAACATCTTCAACTGCCTCAAGAATATTCTTGGGCAACTCCTCGTATACTTCGATCATACCCGCGTTGACAATTCCCATATCTAAGCCGGCTTTTATGGCATGATAAAGAAATGCAGAATGCATCGCTTCTCGAATAATATTATTACCTCTAAAACTGAATGAAATATTACTTACACCTCCACTAACTTTAGCAAAAGGTAGATTTTCTTTAATCCACCGAGTAGCTTCAATAAAATCTACTGCGTAATTATTATGTTCTTCAATACCAGTTGCAACCGTTAAAATATTGGGATCAAATATGATATCTTGAGGAGGGAATTGAACTTCATTGACAAGGATATCGTAGCTACGTTGACATATATTTATTCTTTTTTCAAAAGTATCTGCTTGTCCATTTTCGTCAAAAGCCATTACCACGGTGGCAGCTCCAAACCACTTAATTTTTTTAGCTCTTTTGATAAATTCTTTTTTGCCATCTTTTAGGCTTATTGAATTTACAATTCCTTTACCCTGTACAACTTTAAGTCCAGCTTCAATAATCTCCCACTTACTAGAATCAATCATTACAGGAACTCTTGAGATATCTGGTTCCGCAGCAATAAGGTTTAAGAATTTAATCATTGCAGACTTTCCATCTAGCATTCCTTCATCCATATTTACATCGATGATTTGAGCTCCATTCTCTACTTGCTGTCGAGCAATATCAATTGCTTCATCATATTGATCATTTAAAATTAGGCGAGCAAATTTCTTAGAACCTGTAATGTTTGTTCGTTCACCAATATTCATAAAATTGATATTGGGTGACTTAACTAATGGTTCTAAACCACTTAATCGAAGGTAATTTTCTAATTGTCTTGTCATAATTATTAATGAGAGTGTACAATTAGGTTTATAGAACACTTATCTTCTCCCAATTGTGGGATAGGATGTAGCACCTTGATATTTTGATACTCAGGTTGCCAAGACGTCTATGGGCCTAATCCCTCAGTCTTTCTTAATAAGCACTGCAAATCAACATAAATTATTTTAAATTGATTCAATAAATAAAAAACCATTCGCCTTAGCAAATGGTTTTTTAATGTGATATAGAATTACAGATTAATTTCTAATCAAGTCTACAGAACCTTCAATAGGTCCTTTACGTTCATTTTTCTCACCAAATTTAAATGTGTAGTTTATGATGTAGAAGTAGGTTCCTTCAGGGCATTCTTCTCCGGTATTGTTAACTTTACCGTTCCAAGAGTAGTTAATATCAGTGGACTTGAAGACAGACTCACCCCATCGATTAAAGATTTTAATTTCGTATTCATCAAGGCTTTCACCTTCAATTACGAATTCAGTGTTCTTATCATCTTCGCTGTTAGGAGTGAAGACGTTGTATGGAACAAGTCGTCTCATAAACGTATTTGATATTGTTTGACAAGTGTCGTCCTCACAACCTTCTGAGCTGGTTGCCGTAAGACATACTTGATAAACACCTTTTCGCTCACCCCAATTATAACATGGGTCTGTTTCTTCACTCGAGCCATCTACTTCAGGATCATTTTCTTCGAACGTCCATTGGTAGCTAATAGCTCCAGTTGATGTATTATTGAAGCAGAATTCTGGTCTTGCAGAGCTATCGATATCGAAACTTGCTTTAACGTCAACTACTCTGACTCTAATAGTATCTCTATCCCAACATCTTGGTAATTCATCATATTCAGGTGCTAAGACAACATCATATACGCCAGGATTAGGATAAGCGTATGTTACGGTTGTATCAGGTACATTTTCGTTAATCTCATCATCATTGTACCCCATTAACCATTTTAATCGAATATATCGGTCATCTAGAATACCCGTAAATGTTATAGGATCATCAGGACAAACTACCGTATCTGATGCAGTAATTTCTACCTCAGGGCGAGGATTCACAATAACTACAATTCGACGTTGAATCAGTAGATCTGGATTTGTATCTGGGAAAATTCTTGAACAACGATTACCCGTTCCTGGTATTTCATCTTCTTGGATTAAGAACAATTCATAGGTTCCTGGAGTCGTATAAACATGACCAAACACAGAGTCTATATCACCAGGAGGGTCGTTACTTCCGTCTCCCCAAATGATTTGGAATTTAGGATTATTTACATCTCCTTGACTAGTATTTTTAAGGTTAACTAAATCATTCACACAGATTACTGCTGTATCATTGGTGTTCCATACATCATTATCAAACTCAAATCTTGGTTGTGGACCAGGAATATATAGTTGTCGTTTGATACTATCTATACATCCGAGTTGAGTTGTAACGATAAGTGTTACAGTGTAAGTTCCACCAGATGTGTAATTATGAGATGGATTTTGGAGTATACTTTTTCTAGTTCCGTCCCCGAAATCCCATTCCCATGCGATAATTTTCTCACAAGATAAGTCAGTACCATTGGTGCAGGTATCTTTTGCAGCACATGGGTCAATCACTGAAGTTGTGTCTTGGAAATTAATAATGGATGCACAATTCACAATTTCACTTCCAAAATCAAATCCAGGAATAACCTTAGATACATAAGCTTTCAATAAAGTAGTATCTGTACAACCAATACTATCCTCAGCTACAACGGTAATTGTGTATTCTCCTGGTTCAGTGAAGGTGTGGTTTAGGATTATAGAACGAGTACTATCAAATTGGCCATCATTAATATCCCAATCTGCTCGATAAGTTTCCTTATTTGTAATATATCTTGTTTGCCACAATGGAAAATCGTGAATTGGATAGGTTAGTGGATCTTGCTCCCCATATTGATAGTATCTTAGGGAATCTTCAATAACAAGATTTAGACCTTGACATAAGTTCTCATTACTTACCCAGAAGTCGTTGTAAAAACCTACGTTTAAGAGTTTGGTAGATCTTGCCTCACAACCAGGAGTACTGTTTAAGAATAGAGATGGTGCCATTGGTCCACTACCATTTTTATAAATGGTATCCTTCACACCAGGATTACATTCGTCTGGATTAGTAATTACAGGATATTTATAGATGTGTCTATAAAGACCAGTTAACATGTCCTTCTTACCATCAAAGTTGGTATCCAACATAAGGGTGTCAAATCCTTGCATAGACGAGTCTCTGAAGTGTAGAATGTGTTGTGTTTCTATTTGAACATTTGGGGTTACACTTGTATCGGTACGATATATTTTATCACCTACACGTGATACACCCCACTCACCGGTTTTGTCAGAATATACTTCTTTACCAAATTGGAAAAGAGCACTTATTCCAGTTGTATCTAAACAACCATAGGTTCCATCTCCAAGATAATATGGGATATCTTCTGCTGGTATTTCATTGTAGTTTAGATTTAATAATTGTTCAAAGGCATCTTTAATTAGTCTGTCGGTGTTTGTTTTGATTGCGACAGTTTTCCAATCTTTAATGATAGAAGTGACAATAGTATCCAATAATTCTTCACCTAACACATCAGTAAGATTTCTGCGAACTACATAGTTATACAACCAATCCTCGCCATTATATACAATGTTTTTATCGTTTCTGTTTGGCCTAGGACCAGTATAAGGTTCATAATACTTGAATTCTTCTACATATATCGATAGCTTAGGACCTTTTCCTAAACCTTGGTAACCCCATGCCCATCGAAGTGTTTTGATACTATCTTGAATTGGGTTAGTAATTCTGTAGTATGCGGTATCTCCTGGGCACATGTAGTACTGTAAAGGAGTAGTGCTAATAGGTGTTGGATATACAATATCAAAACTAGCATCGAGGGGTAATATTCTAAATAAATCTGGATAGTAGAATGTATCTAGACATGCAGGAGGCCCTCCATTAGGATCTGGTTTACCGTTTCCAACAATCAATCCAAGGGCGAATGAACCAATTGGATTTCTTGCATAGGGATCTCCTATTTGACCTGGAGTATATCCTTTGACAAATTGAGTGCCCAGATTACCTCGTATATCATACGGAAGTACGAAAGGTATGGGGAGCCCTGGTGGTGGTGGAGCCAAGAGCCCTTGGTTGAATGGAATAAAGGCATTTGGGTCAGCAAAAGTATCTAGATTTACTGCAAACCACTGTTGTGTACAGCCTGGCTTAGTCTCAGATATATCAAAAGTGAGAATATAATTTAAATTGTTCCCATCAAATGGACAAGGTGTTCCACTAACCCATTCTAATCCTTTTGCATTTGGTGGGATAAGTGCTAATGATTTTGTACTCGTAGACTCACATAACAATGGGTGAATTGTATCTTTTTGCCAAAGAGAAACATTAAAACATACTGCTTGATCAGTAAACCATTTTTCGCGGTGACCTGATGAGTCAACAAATACAGCTTGTTTTACGACCCTTACAGGGATACCAAACCTTTCTTCTTGAACAACGTAAGCAGATGGTTGAGCATAGGTGGTGTCAGGATCGTTTTCTTCAATATATATTGTTGGAGTAATTGAATCAAGACTATACAAAGTAAACTGTTCGTCAGCTTCAATAATGACTTTTCTTGGACCTGTGATAGATCTGGTCGCACCAGCACCACCACCTCCACCAGGAGCATCAAGTTTTAGTATATCAATAGTGACACCTGCGGGAATATTGAATTCCATGTCGTGATATGTTATGGTCCATTGGGTATTTCCTTTTCCATTACGAGGATTATTTCTACCTAATGAATCTTCATTATGTAAGGTAGTGTCTACAATATTATTTATTGCAACGAAGGTGTCTCTTGCAGCATCCCAATAAAACTTAGTTCCATAAAATTTAGAGGGTGGACGTCTTACAATCCAATTCCCAAGCCTATTGTTTGCATAAGTTACACCTGCTGGAATATTCACACCACGATAAGTGTAGGATGAGTCAATTGGAATTGTTAAGACTGTATCGCCAGGAACAATCATGGTGTCAGCAGCATAAATGTTTACCACATAGCACTCTCTTAAGGGTTTTGATATTCGGGTCTCTCGGTATGGTTGAGTGTAGTTTCTACCTTCTTGGAAAGTACTGTAAATTTCGTCCCACGGTGTGTACCAATGGCATGGAGCACTATCAATCACCCAATTACAATTTATGCCGACATTTTTGTTTACCCAAGGTCTTGAGTCAGTTGTACATTGAGGTGCATATTGGTCTCCCATATCCCACACTCTCCATACATTTGGTCTATAATCTTTATATTGCTCAGCTGGAGGAATAGCGGTTTGGTCTCCGACTCCAACCCCACCTCTACCTGCTGGAGGTGTATAGTTGAAAACAAATCGCTTTTTCCCATCAACTCCGAAACGATAACTCAAATTTGGGGCTGCAGCGTAAAAGTCTTTGTGCCAAGTGGTATCGCCTCCACTAATTGCTGCTATGGAGTCTTTTGAAGCATCATAATACACTTTATAGCCATTGTTGATGATTGTATCCGTGTTGCCATAAGTAGAATCAGTGAGCAGGAAATTACCACGTGGTCTTTCCTCCCAAGTCTTGTAATGCCAAGTGTAAAGTCCTGAACTGATGTCATACACTCGCTCGAATGTATATTTATAGTAGAAAACAATTGAATCTTCATCCAATTGATTGAAGTCATTTTGATAATAAGAGGAATTATTCGGGAAACAAACGGTATCTTCAATCACACATTGGTATGCCTGATCTTCTGCAACCCTATCAAATGCAACTTCAATTGTAGATCCAGGGCCGATAACTTGAACGGTGTCATATACAGTGATATCACATGGTCCTGATTGTAATCTAAGACTAATCATCCAAGGGCCTGGTCCATAAGAAAATTCTGGAGTTAAAGTCCTATCATTAAAGTTTGGTGGACCCGCTGGAGGATTACCAAAATTCCATAAGAATGATCTCACATTAGCTCCATTTAGTCCTTGAACTGAAAATTCAATTGGATTGTCTGACGTACAAGCAGGGTTTGGTGTCGAGATAATTTTAGGTTCTAGCAGAATATTGCCTACAGCTGCTTTAAAAGTAAAGGTGTCACTACATCCATATGCTGATGCAATCAGTGTTCCGTCAAATGTTCCATTTTTACGGTACATGTGCTTTATAATTCCTGGTTCAGCTGGATCAAGGCCATTCCACCATTCTGTATTAGTTGTTGAGTTACCTTTTACAGAATTTCCATCTCCAAATACCCACTCGAAAGAGTCTATGTCTGATAATGGAACCAGTGAAACATTTTTATATACACCTAATGTGGAATCACAATTTGGATTTGGGTTAGGTGTCAGGTTTTGAAATTCTATACCTAATTTTGGATAAACGTAGAGGTAATCTTTGAATGATAGTTTGCTAACACAACCACTAGAGTCTTCAGATTCTATAACCAAATCAAAAAATCCTCCGCTAGGGTCTGTAATATCTACACAAAATGAGTAAGGAAAGGTCGGGTTTATAGAATCTATTCGCAATCCGTTACTGAATACATAGGTTTGCCTCACAATTAGACCACTTGGTGCTTGTGAACTGTCTTGAAAACAAAATAAATTACTTTTAAAACATTGTGCAGAATCATTCAAGCGTTTAAAATAAATATCCGGTGAAGGCTTAACTGTAATTGTTAACGTTTCGGTACACTGACCTGCAAAACCGTCCCCTTTAAAGGTAACGGTGTATGTGCCTGCAACAGGGTAGTTGAAGGTAGGTTTCTCAGCACTACTCTTGTTATTGTTGTACTCAAAATCCCACTCAATGGTAGTGGTATATCCTGGGGAGTTGGCTTCAAATGATATAATTTGACCTTCACAAAAAGTACCTGATGTGCTCAATGTGCCATCAGTTCTGACCACTTTTGGGCTACATTGGGAATAACCAATGATACTTGATGAGATAAATAACAATGTAAATATGTATTTGATAAATACAGATTTTGATTCTGAAATATTCATAATGAGATTATTATAATTCATAAAAAAGTTTGTAAAGTTAGTTTGCTTCGTCATAATATTCAAATTTAGGGGCGTATTAACGTGAATTTTATATTCTTTGTCTGAGGTTTTTCTCCTTTTAAGGTGTAATTAATTTTAGCTAGATATTCTCCAGGAGGGCAATTTTCACCAATATTATTTATGCTCCCGTTCCATCGATTCTCAGGGTTGTCGGATGTAAATATAATTTGGCCATTCCTTTGGTTAAAAATGAGAATCTTATAATTTTCATAGTTACTTATTTCTACCGGGTATTCATCGTTAGTACCGTCTCCGTTAGGTGTAAATACATTGAAAAACTTAATAGATCCTTCGCTTTTGACTTGAAATGTCGTTTTACTTTTTTCAGCACAAGGAATATTTATGGGTACGGTTTTAATTACGTACTCACCTACTAGTTTTTCTTTAAGTTGGCATTTGTTTGTATTTTTAGCCATTAATGTGTCACCAAGATACCAGTTAGCAAGGATATTTTGATTGTTTATTGAGAATGAGAATGTGTTAAAATCGATTTTTTTAGTGATTATTTGATAGTTAGTTTTCAAGCCTTCAATCACTTCATGAGTTTCGCCATGCTCGTTTGTAAAAACTATTGAAACAGGTTGATCAGTATCTGCTTTATATTCAATAAGGTCAGCATTTCTAGAAAATATTTGATTATTAATGTACCAGTCCCCCTTGGTCCTGCTTTTCAAGGTGATTATTTCACCGATGCATGGATTAAAATTAGATACATCTAAATTTTCGGGTGTTTCCCCGGTATTAATTGACTTGTCAGATTCGTCCTCAACAATTTTAAAAGACATTTGAGTTACCTGAGTACTTTTTGTCTGTAATGGCTGAATTAAAGAGTTTGTCGTACCATTTTTGAATGTTTTTAACTCTTTTGGGATATCGGTTAATTCTTTTTCGATGGTTTCAGTGTCTTGCATATTTAAAGTAGAGTCTGCAGTAGTTGTGAAAGAATGCTCAGGTATAGTATCGTTTAGATCTTTTATTGGGGAGTTTTTATTTTTTACTGCAAAAAATAGGATGGTAGCTGAGGCCCCAATAATTGAAACCATCTTAATTGCTTGAATTGGATTTTTAATTGATTCAATAATTTTTGAAGTTTTAGCATTAGATTGCTTTATGGATGAGAGGTCAAAATTTTCTATAATTGATGATGGTGGTGGAGTAGCATGATTCTCAAGTCGGTCTTTGAGTAGTCTTTCAAATTCTGATATGTTTTTGAATTTTTTCATTATTCAAACCATCCTTTTAATTTTATTTGAAGCTGTTTACGTGCCTTAAATAACTGTGTTTTACTGGTGCTCTCAGAAATATCAAGCATTTCAGAAATCTCTTTGTGGGAATACCCATCGATGACATACATATTGAATACTGTTCGATAACCCTGAGGAAGTTTTTGGATCAAATCAATCATTTTCTTAGCATCCAAAGACCCAACATTTATTTTAGATGTTGTCTTGAATTCAGAGTCTCTTATGTCATTGATGTCTTGGTGATATTTTTTCTTTCGTATAAGCTCTATGCTCGTATTAATAAATATTTTTTTCATCCAACCTTCAAAACTCCCAGAAAATGAATAAGATGATATTTTATTAAACACTTTGATAAACCCTTCCTGCAAAGCATCTTGGGCATCATTATGTGAATTCATATATCTTAGACAGATACTATACATTAGTCCAGCGTACTTATTATATATTTTATTAAAAGCGTTATGATCTCCATTGCTGCAAGCTTTTATTAATGATATGTCATTATGTTTATCATTGCTCATCGCATGGATTACTTATTAGATGTTACTATAATAAAAATAGTTGTCCGTAAATCAGTTAAATTTTTTTAACGTGGTATTTTTCGGCAAGATATTCTTTTAAGTTTTCAGCATAATAACCAACGGCCTCAATAGGTTCAATAATTTCAGTTTCATTTAACCCTTCCAAAATACGTTTGTATTGTATGCTTATAATTTTTTGTTGAGCATTGGCTACGAATTTTGCAGAAAAAAGATGAAAGTTAAGATGAGCTAATTCTTCCATAAATTGCCCTAAATGTTCTTCATGAGGATATTCACAAATAGGGGAAACAATTTGGAATATTCCGGCAATCTTTTCACGATCAAAATATTGCCATTGACTGGTTTGTTCAGGTTGCCATATATCAACATAAACCTCAGTAGATTTACCCCTAACAATTACATATTCACCCTCATTTTTACAGCGAATCTCTTCAGGTTTTATATTTAGGTGTTTTTGAATTGATTTTTCAAATAGCTGGATTGCTTTATTGACTTGCATAATAAAATTTCAAAGATAGTTTATTAACAGTGTTATTAATTAAATGTTAATCGATGTCCTAGTCTTGTCTCGTCAAACTTTCCTTTTGAAAAGGCCATGTGTCCAGATACAATTGTGTGATCAATAGATGATGTAAATCGTTGTCCTTCAAAGGGGCTCCAACCACATTTGTAGTGAATATTGTTTTTTGTTACAATTTCTTGCGTTTCAGGGTTGATGATAACAATATCAGCGAAATATCCCTCTCTTAAAAAACCTCTTTTGTTGATATTAAACAATTGAGCAGGAGCATGACACATTTTTTGAACCATTTTTTCAATAGCTATCTTACTTGACTTAACATGTTCAATCATTAATTGAAGGCTATGTTGTACAAGAGGAAGTCCACTAGGGGCATCGAGGTAATCATTCATCTTTTCTTCCCATGTGTGTGGGGCGTGATCTGTAGCAATGATATCAAAGTAATCATTATTTAAAGCATGCCAAAGTGCTGCTTGATCTTTTTCTGATTTTATTGCGGGGTTACACTTAATTAAGCTTTGTTTTTCTGTATAATAAGTATCATTTAGACTCAAGTGATGAACACATACTTCCGCCGTTATTTTTTTTTCTTGCAAGGGGATAGCGTTAGTGAAAAGTTCAATTTCTTTTTCAGTGGATATATGTAAAATATGAAGCCTGGCATTGTATTCTTTTGCAAGATCTGTAGCCATTTTACTAGAAAGGTAGCAAGCTTCATGATTTCGAATAATAGGATGTGCTTCAAATGGGATTTTGGTGCCATACTTTTTCTTAAAAATGGAAGTATTTCTTCGGATGGTTGATTCATCCTCGCAGTGAGTAGCAATCAACATGGGTGTTTTTGAAAATATACTCCGAAGAGTCTGCTCGTTATCTACGAGCATGTTCCCTGTGCTACTACCCATAAATAATTTTATTCCACAAATATTTTCTGGATCAGTTTTTAATACTTCCTCCAAATTATCATTGGTTCCACCCATAAAAAATGAGTAATTCGCCAAAGAACATTGTTTCGCTCTGGAATACTTCTTCTCTAATTCTAATTGCGTTGTAGCTTGGGGATTTGTATTGGGCATTTCCATAAACGAGGTGGTTCCTCCTGCCACAGCAGCTTTAGCTTCAGTATAAATTTCAGCTTTATGTGTTAATCCGGGTTCTCTGAAATGAACTTGATCATCAATAACGCCAGGCATGACCCATTTGCCTTCTGCTTCAATTACTTGAGAAGCGTTTCTATTAATTCCATTTTTTGAAATTTCAGTTATAAGATCACCTTCTATAAATATATCTGCTATGAATTTTTCGTTTTCGTTAATTAATAGCCCATTTTTAATTAAAATTGATGTCATAAAGAATGAGCAAATTTAATATACGCGTTTATGGTATTTGGATTAAAAGTAATAAAATATTACTAAGCCACGAAAATATTGATGGATATGAAATGACAAAATTCCCTGGTGGAGGATTAGAGTTTGGAGAAGGAGCTTTAGAATGTTTGAAACGTGAGTTTATGGAAGAATTGGGTGTCAAGATAAGCCAAACAAAGCTAATCAATGTCTCAGAAAAATATATTCAAAGTGCATTTAATGAA
>MDSX01008162.1_pt1 | contig 13628 bp, 7 predicted proteins | sample 811141 | NCBI WGS metagenome assembly MDSX01 (sample SAMN05326642, study PRJNA326480) | marine metagenome | isolation source: seawater | place: Atlantic Ocean: South East | collected 2010
AGAGGGCCATCCAACAGAGGTCACTGGATGTTTGTAAGCGCTGCCAGCATGAACGCAGATTGGCATGTTATGCCGTTCTGCAGCGGCATAGATGGGCCAATACGATCTTCTTCCTAATGGCTTTTCATCCATTACCAGCATTAGTATAGATACAAAACGGGGGTCCGAAGCTACCCTCTCAATCTCAGCGACAGCCATTTCAGGGTTTTGGGTTGGGATCACAACTGAAGCTCTGAGCCTTGGGTCTTTATTGAGGAATTCTGCAACCATCCAGTCGTTTACTGCTGATGCAAAGGCTGCGGCCATATCTTCGCTCATTAGTAATTGGACACCATATAAACAGTTGCATATAGCTATGCTACTTTGGAACGCATCTAGTGCTTGGATTGAGACGACAGCCGCATCTGTTGCAGGCATTCCCGATCTGGGTCTCCAGTCGGGCCTGACTGTTAATGGGGCATTTTTTGGATAGGCAATTGTTTGAAGGTCATGAACGCCACGTTGTGATATGGTATCGCGCCAATGATCATTTAAATAAGGCAGAAGAGCCTCAATATTTGGAACTGAGGGATGTATATCGCAATCTATAGCGCCCTTCGTACTGATTGACGATCGCATGACTTTTTTAATCCTAATATATGACCTGTTTTGAGAAGATATTCATCTTCATGGATAGTTTTGTCAAATAGTGAATTTAACATTTTTCACCAAAATCAATTATTATCTTAATTGGTTAAGCTTTGTTTCTTATAGTCGCACTCTCTTAATAGGGGCTATCTCCCTTAACGACTACTCTATGGACGGATCTTTTCTCTTTTGCCGCATCGTATGGCTCGACACAGTGCATCGTGCACCTATTATCCCACATCAAGACATCATCTACTTGCCATTTGTGACGATATATTAGATCAGGGCGGGTGGCATGGGCTTCAAGATCAGCCAACATGGCTTCGCCTTCAGATCTCTCCATATCAACGATATGGCTGGAATGATTTCCTATGTAAAGAGCTTTTTGTCCCGTTTCGGGATGAGTTCTGACGATCGGATGCTGAACTGGTGGTGCTGCTCTGAGCTCCTCAGGTGTAGCGGGTCTTTCGTTGGATTTTTCTCTACTGCGGGCCCAGTCATGAACAGCAAAAAGACTTTGTATTGTGGTTTTTACTTCGTTTGGAAGTGTTTCATACGCACTAGTCATGTTAGCAAACAAAGTGTCACCACCTATTTTAGCAATTTCTGGTGATCTTAAGATAGTCGTCAAAGAGGGAGTGGCGGTGTATGATTTGTCCGTATGCCAAACTTGTGTGCCTTTTTCTGGATGTATCCCTGTCGTTTCTCCATTAGCTTTTACGTTAGAAAATACCTGTACAGATGGTAGTTGTTTATGTCGTGTTGATTTGTTGATATGCCCATCGAGCTCTCCAAAAAGTGTACCAAAGTTTTGATGAGCCTCATCGTTTAAGGGTTGCTTTCGGAATACTAGTATTTTGTGCTTTAGAAATGCTTTGTGGATCTGGGAAAATTGCTCACTGGTTATGCCTCTTTGTATATTAATACCACTTATTTCGGCGGCGAAAGAATTACCAAAGGGGGTTAACGTTATCGGCATGTCCTAACCTTTTTTATAGTTATACATTGCAAGAAAATCATTAATTAGATGATTGAACTTCCAGAATTAATCATATTTTCTAATGTTACAGTATCAGCAACTTGATTTATGAAATCTTCAACAAGATTTTCTTGTTGATGGTTTTTTTGTAACCTTACAAAGTAAAGATTTCAAATTTGTCTGTTCCGAAATAGGGTCTCGCTGTGTTTTATCAGTCAAAAAATTAACTGGACGCCAGGGATTAAACGGTTGTCTTTCTCCCCAGCCAATCGGCAAAAAAACAGCTTTTCTTCTAATTCCAGAGAATAGCCATGCCTTAGCCTCAACCAGGCCATATTTACTTTCTACTTCAACTAAATCACCGTCCAATATAGAGAGTTCGGCTGCTGTAATGGGATGGATTTGGGCATATAAGTCTGGCCACATTTCTTGAGCCTGCCATGAATAGTGGGTCCAACTATGAAAATGTGGTGCTGCGGGTCTGCCGGTTAATAGCTCTAAGTTAAACCCTGCGGAACGAACTTGAAGGCCAGGTTGGGACTCTTCTGGTTGCACAATCCTTCCTGTTAGAGCAAGTCCTCCAGACGCGAAGGGGCCCATAATTCCATCCGACCCATCATCGTCGAGGAGTTCCATATGTGCCATATCTATTAAGCTTTCACGTTCACCGTAAAATTCAGGAAGGGCCGTAAGCCCATACGGTTTAAATTTTTCATTTAATTCCTCTGTCCAAAACTCTAGTTTTCCACTTTTGGTTGGAAATCGATATCCGTTTGGTGCACCTGCTGCAGTTGTTCCTTTTAAATATAAGGTTGGGAGTTCGAGCGCATCTTCAGTTGAAACCGGGAACCTTACCCAACGGTATGGGGTTGAATGTAATCGTTTCTGCGTTACTCCGCGGAGTTGAACGTTACTGATTAAGGCCTCGTCCCAGAACTTACTTGAATCTTTCCATTCTTCACGCAGAACATCCTCGAACCCAAAACGCTTTCCAAGTTCGATCCATATCCAGCCGTCAGGCTTGGCTTCGCCAGGTGCATCTATCATTTTGTCTATCCAGACAATACGACGGTCTTCGCATGCTCGACCTACCTCGCCTTTTTCGATGCCCGTCGCAGCGGGTAAAATATAGTCTGCCCACGCACTGGTTTCATTTGGAAAAATATCTATGTGGATAAGGAGGTCCAATGCGGCCAACGCTTCCCGAGTTTTAGTTTGATCTGGCCATAGCGCCATAGGGTTATTATTAATAATCATTGCCTTTAAGTTGTAGGGCCTCCCCTCTAGGATCGCTGTTGTCCATCCTACAGGGCTGGTCCTCAGCTTCGGCTTGGTGATATGGCCTAGACGTTTCTCTGGAATTTTTAGGTCGATGGGGAGGGATGCAGACATATTGAAATATGCACCTCCAGGACGGCCCCAGTTTCCTGTGATAGCGGCCAAAAACATTAAGACACGGTTCGATTGTGTCGAATTCATGTGTTGGTTTATCCCGCGGCTTCCATAAATAATACATCCGTCTGCAGTGGCTATTTCTTCGGCAAGTTTGCGGATGTTTACTGGCTCAATATCTGCGATTTCAGATGCCCATTCAGGGGTATATTCTTTTTCTAAAATAAAGTTGCGCCAATGTTGCCAACCTAAAACCCAGTGGTCGCAAAAATCCTTGTCATGTAAATCATTCGAGAGAATATGATAGGCGATTGCTAGGCTTAATGCCATATCCCCACCTGGGCGAACAGGAATATGCCAATCTGCTTTAGATGCTGTAACAGTTTTCCGTGGATCTATTACAATCATTTTTGCCTTACGTTTGAGCCTCCAATCATTAATCATTCCAAAGTGAACAGGTCTAGTCTCTGCTTGGTTATCTCCCCAATAAATATGCAGTGATGCCGAACCCATATCATTCTCTGTATATGTATTCCCTGGACCTCCATATCCTTGAGTCATTGAGTAAGCAAGGTTCTTCCCTGATGAACAAAACGGTTCAGTAGTTACGAAGTTTGGTGTTCCCCATAGTTTAGCGAACATCCGTATATAACCACGGTTGGTGAGTGTACCGGTTCTAGTGCCTGAGAAGAGCCCGAGAGCCTCACTGCCAAATTCAGACTTTATAGATTTCAGTTTTGTTGAAATTTCTTCTAATGCTTGTTCCCAACTAATTGGTTCAAATTGGTTGGTTCCGCGTTTTCCAACGCGTTTTAGGGGGTGTGTAAGTCTTTCTTTGCTCGAGTAAAGTTGAAGTGATAGCTGAGATTTTGGACAAACCTTTCCTTTAAGTATTGGATCCTCTTCATTCCCACTAATCTTAACTAATTTATCGTTATGGAAATGAAATTTAGTCGTGCAACTATTGAAGCATATATTACAACCACCAGGTTCTATCCTGTTTACTTTTCGTTGTTCTCGCGGAAATCCATATGGATAACTTGTTGTCTTGGATGAAATTTTATAACCAGTGTCTAATACACTTGGCACGGATCTCTCACTAGCATCAAAGTTGTCAGATAAGTTCTTGTCTCGATCTAAATAAATCGTAGCTGGGCCTAATAAAAAGGGGTCATTATCTATTTTATTTTGGTCAATCGATTCTGCTTTTGTTAAAAGTTCATCTCGGGTTCCAAAGGTTATTGCATTCGTTGGACAAACTGAAGCACAGGCTGTCGTTATCCCGCCTTCCTCTCTATATTCAAAACATAAATCACATTTTACAGCGTGATGTCCTTCGGCGTCGTACCCCATGGCGCCATAGGGGCAGGCAGTCACGCATTCCCCGCATCCGACACACATATCTTCATTAATGCGAACTATTCCTGTATCTGGATCTTTGGTGATAGCTTTTGGATTCACTGGGCATGCCCTTATACAGGCGGGTCTTTCGCATTGTTGACAGGCTAAAGCAAGGAAATCCAGAGGTGGTGAGCTATCACTTTCTCTCGTTTTTTCCCCAGATCCGAACCAGATTACTCTATTACGACGTTCTCCTGGCCCCAAACCATTTTCGGTTTTGCATGCAACTTCACAGCTTTTGCACCCTGTACATCTTTCAAGGTCAATCATAAGCGCTAGACGTGTCATGATCCCCACTCTGTTATATGCCACCAGTAAATACTGCGCCCGTCTGCTACATAACCAGCAAAAAATGTTGTGGTTATGACATGCAATAAAAGTCCAAACAAAAAAACTATAGATAGAAGCCTATGTAAGCTGCGATAATGGGCTTGACCGTAGGAAACTGATTTTTTTGTTTCCAAAAGACGATTTTCTTTTTCTACAGTTTGTTGATATCGGTAACATAATAGGGGGGTTTTAATCCAGTTTTTTGCCTGAATAGAGAAAATAGCTTCATCCGTCGTTGGATCAATATCTTTTAATAATTCCCTTTTATGTTGAATTAATTTTGCTAATTCAGCTCTTTTTACTTCGTTTGTAGTGGAAAAAGCGGCTAATTTACTTCCAAAGGTATTCATCATTTTTTGAGATAAAATTAAACGGGCCCAAAGTCCTAAAAGTGTTATGAATAGAAGTAAAATAAGTAATATTCCAGGAATACTGAATATTGAAAGTCCGGAATGCACTATAACTAATATTGCGCCAATACTAGCAAACCAAACATGTCCTTTAAAACCACTTTTCCCGTTTCTTCCAAAACGTTTCGCCATTATCAATAAAAAAGACAGTATGAGTAGTATTGACCCAACAATAGCAGCACTTTGAAGTAATGGGCTTCCGGGTTGGTGTATTTTAGTGGGGAAAATATCAATAATAATTAGCGCTGTTAAACTAATTAGCGTGGCGCAAACGACAATAGCGGTGAGATGAAAGTTACTTAAGTCTTTTGGTTTTGAGCCGTTCGAGGACTTGATCAACGCGGTGTACATCCTTCTATCGTTATGCGTTGCATATGCCGACGTTTTTTCTGGTAATCATTAATTGCGTTATGGAGGGTTGTTCGATTGTCCCAAATAGCAAGTGATCCCTCTCTCCATCTAAACCTACATGTAAATTCTGGCTTTATCATATGATCGCAAAGATAGTTTATTAATGGTGTACTCTCTTCTTCAGACATATTTTTGAACCGGTAGGTGTGAGATTTATTGATATATAAAGATTTCTTCCCCGTATCCGGATGGGTTCTTATAACAGGGTGTTCTGACTCGAAACTTTTGGCTTCTTTTTTATATGTACCTTTCATTGCGTTGAGCTTATTCATTCCAGTAGCTCGCCCGCCTTGATAACCTTTTTCTGACGAGTTCACGCCGCTTAAGTCACTTAATAATTTTTTCATCCCTTCGGAGAGTTGTTCGTACGCCATATTGGTATTGCAGAAGAGGGTATCTCCTCCGAAGTCAGGTACCTCTTTGGCGTATAATAATGTAGCTTTTGCAGGACGGTGCATGTAGCTGGTATCCGAATGCCAAGATCCCCCAAAATTGCTTTCATCGGTTTCTGTTTTGATGATTTCTATTACCTCTGGTACCTCAGGTAATCCTTGTATGAACGGATAGATAGCAGGGACCCCGAATGTCTTGGAAAATTCTAAAACCTGGGTTGCGGAGAGGGAGTGTTCTCGAAAAAAAAGGACACAGTATTTTAGAAAAGCGTCGTAAAGCTTGCCGGTTTGGTTGTTTGAAAGTCTAACGGATAAATCTATTTCCGAAATTTCAGCACCCAAGGCGTTAGAAATAGGGGTTATTATCATTTTAAAGCGAACCTAGTAGTATAAATTAATAATTTCATTAATATTTTGTATCGCAATCTATCTTAACCTATTTATCTGTATTTTCGCGAGAGTAATTTTCAGTTAAAATTTTTGAAATGTTCGGTTCCTCATTCAATCAATATGAAAATTTGTAGAGTTTCAATATTTGTGATTTTATTACTTAAATCGAGATATGTACTAAGACGACTAAGGGGAAATTATGCTGTACCAAAGTTATGTTCATGGGGTTAGCAAGAAACCGTTACTTGGCGAGACATTAGGAGCTAATTTTGATGCTGCCGTTGAGAAATGGGGCGACCAAGATGCTCTTATCGTACGCCATCAAAATATACGATGGACTTATCTGGAACTTCAAAACAAGGTCAATGCGTTTGCAGCAGGCTTAGTAAGTTTAGGATTGCAACCTGGAGATCGAGTAGGCATTTGGTCTCCTAATAATAGTGAATGGGTTGTCACTCAGTACGCTACCGCTAAAGCAGGTATAATTTTGGTGAATATTAACCCTGCTTATCGGATTGCGGAGCTTGAATATGCAATAAATAAAGTTGGCTGTAAGGCATTGATTTTGGCCGAAAGCTTTAAATCTAGCAATTATATAGCAATGGTAGAGGAGTTGGTGCCAGAAATTAGTAAAAGTAAGTCAGGCGAAATTAACTCAGCTCGCTTACCAACGCTTAAGACTGTGATCCAGATAGGAGGTGAAACGAATGACGGCTATTTTGATTTTGAACAAATACCCACGCTTGCCTCAACTAAAGATCATCAACAAATAGAGAGTTTATCAGATCAATTGCAATTCGATGACCCAATAAATATTCAGTTTACCAGTGGAACAACTGGTTTTCCCAAAGGTGCAACCCTCACCCATTTCAACGTATTGAATAATGGCTATTTCACGGGTGAGGGTTTAAAGCTGTCTTCCAATGATAAACTCTGTGTTCCTGTTCCTCTTTATCATTGTTTTGGCATGGTCCTAAGTAATGTGGCGGCTCTTACCCACGGAACGGCTTTAGTTTATCCTGCGGAAGCATTTGATCCTCTAACGGTTCTTGAGAGCATTGAGGCTGAGCGATGTACAGCACTTCACGGGGTCCCGACAATGTTTATTGCTGAGTTGGGGCATCCACGTTTTAAAGAGTTTGATCTTTCTTCTTTAAGGACGGGTATTATGGCAGGATCCCCATGCCCTATCGAAGTTATGCGCCGTGTGGTTGAAGAAATGCACTGTAACGAAATGATCATAGCTTATGGCATGACAGAAACAAGCCCTATAATCACGTTGTCTGAAACGGATGATCCAATGGAGAAACAGGTGACAACAGTTGGCCGTATATTCCCTCATGTGGAAGTGAAAATTGTAGATGATACAGGACGGATCGTAGCACCTGGAGAAACGGGAGAATTGTTGGCTCGTGGTTATAATGTTATGCAAGGTTATTGGGACGACCCTGAGCTCACGGCTGATAGTATTGATGTTGCAGGCTGGATGCATACCGGCGATTTGGCGACGATGGATGTAGAGGGATTTTGCAATATTGTAGGTCGCGTAAAAGATATGGTAATTCGCGGTGGCGAAAATATTTATCCTCGAGAAATAGAGGAGTATTTGTACAGATACATTAAAATAAATGATGTTCAGGTATTTGGTGTACCGGATGTCAAATTTGTAGAAGAGCTTTGCGCCTGGATAATATTGAAGCCAGGAGAAACAGCAACAGAAGATGATATAAGAGGTTTTTGTCAAGGGCAGATTGCACATTATAAAATACCACGATATATCCGTTTCGTGGATGCTTTTCCTATGACCATCACGGGTAAAGTGCAAAAATTTGCAATGCGTGATGCGATGATTGAGGAATTGGGAATAGATCAGGTTAAAACTGCTTAAGCTTCTGTTTTTTCTTTACATGTTAACCCTGTTAGGATCTTTTAGTTCAGTACTCTAAAATCTGGTGATTTATCAGCAACGCTGACCGAGCTAGATGATAGCTAAAAACTATTTGAAAAGGTGCAAGAGATGGCTATCAAAACTAATTATAAATTTGAAAAAATGGAGCGCGATCGTCTCAAAGCAGAGAAGAAAAAAAAGCGACTTGAAGAAAAAAGAATGAATCAGTCCAATAATGAGAACGGGTTAGAGGACAGTAGTTCGGAATCTCAGCCCTCTGATGAATTAGAAAACGAAACCTCTAACGGTTAAATTTTTTTTTACTTTCGTTTTAAAACCTAAAAGCTAATCTATATAAGAGTATCCTATGCATTTAGAACTTCGTTTATGGCGTTTTACAAAAGGCGTTAGGTCTCGAATCTTTTTATCTATGGTCATTGGCCTATTATCTTCGGGGTTTGGGGTTGCGCGCTTGGCTTTGCTTGGCTGGTTAATAGGCCGAGTGTTTAATGGAGCCACATCAGTAGATTTGATTATCCCCTCTTTGTTAATAGTTTCGGTAATGATGCTGCGGGGCATCCTTGAGCATGGTCGCACTATGATAGCGCATAAAACTGCTGCCCAGGTTCAAAAACGATTGCGTAGAAACTTATTTGATCACATCGCAACACTTGGACCTGCCTATGCTGGCAGCCAGCGTTCTGGTGCGCTTACTCTTTCTGTGGTGGAAGGGGTCGAACAATTAGAAACATATTTTGGCCAATATCTGCCACAGTTATTAATATCCTTTTTTACACCAATTTTGATATTTATCTTCGTTGCGTATATAGATCTACCAGTGGCAGCAATTCTGGTATGTTTTGCTTTACTCGCTCTATTCCTGCCCGCTTTTTGGCACAGTTACGATGTGAAAAACTCTAAGATTAGACAGCACTCATATGCTGTTTTTGCGTCAGAGTTTTTGGATTCTATTCAAGGTTTAGCAACTTTGAAGGCTTTTGGTCAGAGTTCGCAACGGGCTGACTCTTTAGAATTTAAGGCACGTGATTTATTTAGAAAAACTATGTGGGTTTTAGGAACCAATGTTCTTTCTAGAGGAATTACTGACTGTTCAATTACTATTGGAGCTGCTGCCGCACTAGCTTTGGGAGCTAGCAGAGTTGTTAGTGGTCAGTTGGAATTAACTGGTTTGCTAATTATTTTATTAATGGGTGTTGAAATATTCCGCCCAATGAGAGATTTACGAAGTGTTTTACATCAAGGAATGGTCGGTATGTCGGCTGCTCAAGGTATCTACGATATCTTGGATGCTAAACCACAGGTTGAGGATAAAACCCGAAAGGTACTTAAGGAAAGTATAGTTCCTTCAATATCATTTAAAAACGTAACATTCGGCTATCCAGGTTCATTAAGGTCTATACACAAAAATTTGAGTTTTGAAATTTCTGCTGGGGAGCGTGTGGGCGTGGTTGGACCAAGTGGCTGTGGAAAATCATCAATTGTAAAAATGGTTTTGCGTTTTTTTGATCCCCAAAAGGGACAGATCACTCTTGGGGGTACAGACCTTAAAGATATGAGTTTTTCTCAAATTAGAGAAAATATAGCAGTCGTTAATCAGGATACTTTCTTATTCCATGGAAGTGTTGGGGATAATATTAAAATGGGACGGCCAGAGGCGAGTGACGAGGAGATCAAATCTGCTGCAAAAGCTGCCAATATAGATGGATTCATCGGAACCTTGTCGGAGGAATACGACACAATTGTTGGAGAAAAGGGTATTAAATTATCAGGAGGCCAACGGCAGAGAGTTGCTATTGCACGAGCTATTTTACGGGATTCGCCAATTCTTATTTTGGATGAAGCTCTATCGGCGGTAGATGCAGAAAATGAAGCGATAATTCAGGATGCGTTGAATAAATTGATGGTTGGCCGAACTACTATAATTTTAGCGCATCGACTATCAAGTATAATTGAGTGTGACAGAATAATTGTTATTGATGAGGGGCACGTCGTCGAGACGGGCGTCCATAGTGACTTAATTTTGGGAAACAATATTTATTCAGCTTTGATGCGTGACCAGGCGATGCAAGCCGACTTATCGAGAGAAATGATACAGTATCCTTTTAAATGCGATATTCCTAAAATAGATAAACTGGACAACATCTCTGGTGGCTCAAAGATTCTTGATACCGAGGGGGTTATAAAAGCAGAGGGTTTGAGCTGGTATCAGGTCATAAAATCTCTGATGGGTGTGATAATGCCCTGGAAGGGCCGATTGGCGTTAACGTTTTGTTTTGGCGTAGCACGAGTACTTGCGTACATAGGAGTTGGTGTGGCTAGTGCTCTAATCGTCTTAAGCTTAAAGAACGGTGCTGAGTATGATCACTATTTAATTTGGCTTTGGATATTTGCGCCATTGGCTGGCATAACGCATTGGTTGGAGTCCTGGGTCGCCCATGACATGGCATTCAGGTTGCTGGCAGAGATGCGAATTGATGCCTTTAGAAAACTTGATGCGTTAGCCCCCGCTTACCTAGTGCGTAGGCGGACTGGTGATCTTATGAATCTGGCTACTCATGATATTGAACTCATAGAGTACTTTTTTGCTCATACTGTCGCCCCTGCCTTTGTTGCTCTCTTAATCCCTACAATTGTGTTGATAGTACTTGGATCTCAAAGTTTATGGATTGCGGGAGCACTTTTACCCTTTTTAGTTGCTGTTGGTTTAAGTCCATTTCTAATGCGTGGTAGTGTTGATCGGCTTGGATCTAAAGCGCGGGAAGCGTCAGGTGAGCTCGGCGCTTATGCGATAGATTCTATACAAGGACTAGGGGAAATAATCACATTTCAAGGTGAAGGTCGGCGGGCCGATGGATTTGATAAGCTTGCTGATACCCATATAGCTCTTCGAATACCGTTTTTCCGCCAATTAACCTTTCAGCATAGTTTACTTGAGGTTTTGACAGGTTTTGGTGGACTGGCTGTTGTAGTGGTAGGTGCTCTTATGGTGCAAAATGGTCAAGTCGAATCAGGGGTATTGCCTCTTTTAACATTGCTAGCAATGTCCGCTTTTTTACCTGTATCAGAAATAGCACAGATAGGGAGACAGCTGGCCGATACGCTTGGATCTACACGGAGGTACTATGCCTTGGAAAATGAACCTGTACCTGTTGTCGATGGCCCTGGGGCCTCTACTTTTGACAAACCTGAGGCAAGTTTGGAGATAAAAGGATTAACATTTTCGTATCCAGGACAGACGCGTCACGCACTGAAGGATATTAATTTAAAAATATTAAGTGGAGAAACAGTTGCTTTAGTGGGGACGTCTGGGGCAGGCAAAACAACGACAGCTCAGATGTTGATGCGGTTTTGGGATCCGGACTTTGGGTCAATCGAATTAAATGGGATCAATTTACGGGAGTATACATTAGAGGATTTGCGTAGTCGAATAGCTCTGGTTGCTCAGGATACCTACTTATTTAATGACACGCTCAAAGAAAATATTTTGATAGCTAGACCAGATGCAAGTGAAACAGACTTTGCAAATGCTATCGAAGGCGCCGCTCTAGGAAACCTAATTAGAGCAATGCCAGATGGTTTGAATACTCAAGTAGGAGAGAGGGGTACAAGTCTATCAGGAGGGCAAAGACAACGAGTGGCTATAGCGAGAGCATTTTTAAAGAATGCACCAATATTAATTCTGGATGAGGCGACTAGTCACCTTGACGCAGTCAATGAGGCTGGAATTCGTCGTCAATTAGATAAGTTAAAAATAAATAGAACGACAATTATTATTGCTCATCGTCTATCTACCATCAAGGATGCGGATCAAATCGTCGTCCTCGAAGAAGGTAGGTTAGTTGAAACTGGAACTCACCATGATCTAATTAGATTAGGAGGTTTTTATGCGAAACTGATATCCCGTCAGGTGGCTAGTGTTACCGCACTATGAGTATTGTGGTGATCATTTAAACGAATTTATATTTCATCGAGGGGATGAGTGGGGCGGTGAAGTTTTTTATAATCCACCTTGGTAATATTGACGCAGGTGGGCCCCGGAGTATCGGCTGTAAAAATCTCTGTAGCGTATGGACCGAAGGTCGCTCGAAAATGAGAAGGAGACTTAACAAAGACAAGCTTTGCATGCGCTAAATCAAGACCCACGGAAGTAAATTGCCCGGTATCCCATTCCAGGCCTCCTATAGAGCGAACTGCAATTCTTATAGAGCCAATGGCTAACAGAGCTGTAAGCCCAAAATTCATTTCGGCACCTTCTAATCCAGCTGCCATTGTGAAAACACCGTCAGTTATAGTTTTGACGGTGGCTGTGACCTCTAGAGGGACACCATCGTTGTGAGATAACGAATGCCCTAGTTTAACTCTAATTGTTGACCCCACTCCATGCTTTTCAGCTAAACTGGCAGCGGATTGGTCTACCAATGTTAGATATGTAAGTCCATTATGACTATCAGCATTTAGCTCCAAGAGCCTTCTCAATACAGCTATATTATCTCCACCAGCACCACCACTCGTTGCATCTCCACAGTCTCCAACTACTACCGTCCCAGGGACCTTTAAGCCATCTCTGATTGCGTCATCTAATTCTGTTAAGCTGGGCATTAAGGCGTTTCTTAACCTCCAGGTCATATCACTTAGCTTATTGGCTTGCACCTGACCTTTGTTGATATCACCATCTGTGCATACTAAGCTTGCGAAGCCTAAGTCCTTGAAGTCAAGCCATGGTTGTACCATAAAATATGAAGCGGCTAAGACTTCATTGGATCTTTCCATCCGTCGCGCTTCTGCCACAATTTCGCTCATTGGTCCTTCTGAAGTTCTACTATTTACTGGACTAATTATCATTGGTTTTTTGGATAATGCCATGACGGGTTTAATTTTACCTAAGACAGTATCTATAAGAATCTGTGCAGTTTTTTCTCCAGTCTCATACATATCAATATGTGGGTAACTGCCATAACCCACAAAAAAAACATCTGGTTGAAGCATCCGTGGCGTTACATGAGCATGTAAATCTAGCGAAACTCCGATGGGGGTTCTATTTGGCAGTAAATGACGCACTGTCTCTAGTATTTCACTTTCGCAGTCTTCTTGATCCTCTGCAACCATACTACCGTGCAGGGCTAATAATAAGCCATCAAGCTTAGGAGCTGATTTTATTTCCTGTGAGAGTAACCTCAAAAGAGTATCAAAACATGTACGCGTCAACGGCCCCCCGCACGATCCATGAGTCGCTAGTAGTGGAATTGGTGTTACCTTATTTTTTTCTAATATATTTTTCATGCCTGTTAATTCAATTTTAACAGAGCGGATCTCTGTTAGAACCGTTTGTCCAAGACGGATATATTGAGCTGAGAAATGGTCAAGGTTTGTGGTAAATGGCACAAATG
>MDSX01042411.1_pt1 | contig 13625 bp, 8 predicted proteins | sample 811141 | NCBI WGS metagenome assembly MDSX01 (sample SAMN05326642, study PRJNA326480) | marine metagenome | isolation source: seawater | place: Atlantic Ocean: South East | collected 2010
CAGGCGTGCGTGTTATAAATGGTATTTTATTTAGTTCCATGTTTTCAGATGTGGTTGAAGATCATCAGAACGCTACTAATGCAAGATCTGAAGGATTGATAATATCTGTTAACGGATTGTCCGGAAAGGTCCTTGGCGGAGTAGGTGTTTTGCTTTCTGGTATGCTTTTATCATTAGCCGGTTTTGGAGAAGAGGGCTCGATTGAAGAAAAGCGAGAAGCCGTTACTTATTTAGCTATTTTCTCTACCTCTCTACTTTATATTATTGCTCCTATTTCCTTATATTTTATTTCAAAATACGAGATTAATAAGTCAGTGCATGAAGATAATCTCACCAATTTAGGATATGACACTGGAAGAATAGGCACTTCCGAGTAGATCAAGAAGATCTATTAAGTTTATTTTTAAAAAAATTAAAAAAATGCTTGTAATCAGATTAAATTAGTGACAATTTGGTTATTACCTAATCGGGAGAATTTTATGGATTATGAAGAAAATCTAATGAAAGCATCTTATAGATGCGTTGTATTGGCTGCTAGTGGGGATGGGAATGTTAGCGATGATGAGTTAGAACAAGCAACTAACTACACTGAATTTACTGAGGGATATACTCAAATGATGGGACGTTTAAACTCTGTATTTGACAATATCATGGGAGACATGTTGGAAAGCTTGGGAGTAGAAAGTGAGGAGGAAGAGACCGAAGAAGAGGAAGAGTTAATTTTTGAAGCTCTTAGCGAAGAAGAAGTAAAAGAGATAGTAGAAGATGTTGCTAATAACCTAGCTAAGTGTGATAACGTTTCTGATATTAAAGCTTATGCAAGTATTTGTGCTTCTATAGTGCCTGAAAACGTGCACAGTCATTTAATTTCTGTTTGTTTCAATGTATGTGGATCGGACAGTGCTGAGTGGATGCCAGATAAAAAAGAAATTAGAAACATCAAGTATCTATGCTCTGAGTTTAGCTTGAGCTTTAAAGAAGAACAAAATTCTTACTTACATTCCTTAACTTGGTACGAAGATGATTTACTAGGAGATGATTTGACAGTAGAAACGGTTTCTTTAGATTATAAAGGTTGTGAAGAAAACTCAGCCGATGCTGTTATTAAGCTAGGTATTTTAGCTGCCTTTGCTGATGCAGAGCATTTCATAGCTTATTCTTCTATAGGTGATCATTGGTTCTTAGCAGCTTGTGATATAGCTAGAATCAAAGGTGATAAGACAGTTAAGGTTCCTGAGAAAATAGGAGATTATTTAGTCGCTCTCCATGAAGATGTTTTGAGCGATATTTGGAAGAAGACTTCTTATGACAAGGCTTTAGATAAGCTTAGTGAAGATAATGACCCTGAACCTTTCATGAAAGCAAAAGAAAAGATAGAAAAAATGTACCCTGCAGTTTTAGACGATGCTATTAATCTGATAAGTGATGAATCAATTCAGAATATCGCATTTAAAAATGCATCATTTATGTGTGCCGCAGACTGTGAGCAAATCGTAGGTTATCAAAGAATGAGTCCTTTTGGAGACTCGGAGACTATGGAAGTGACTCCAAATGAAGAAGAAGCCTTAAGACATATAGGTACCAAATTTGGTTGGGATGAAGACAAGCTTTATGGCATTCAAAAAAGAATTGAGGATGGTGCTATGGGAAGTGTTTATTCAACAGACTAATGTCCAGTAAAACTACTGTCATGGGCTTTAGATTTGCAGGAGATAGAGATCTGCAAGAGAATTTATTGAAAGACAAAAGGTTAAAGAAATTTACAGATGAAATCTTGTCAAATCAAACTAATGCTGGAAGGGCGCATATAAGAAATTTATTAGGTAATTCTTTAAGAGTTTCAGAAACTTCTGCTCCCGAAATCTATAAGCTGTTCTCTCATTGTCAGGATACACTTCATTTAAATGAAAAGCCTCTTCATGCATTTATTTATCATTCGCCTGAAGTAAATGCAAATTGTTTTTTTGATGGTGAAGAAATAACGATAGGCATATCTTCAGAGTTAGTAAAAGTTATGTCCGAAAAGGAACTAACTTTTATTATCGGGCATGAATTCGGCCATGCGCTGTATGACCATTACAAGTTGCCTGCTTTTGGACTGTGCCAAGGTAATGTTCCAGCTAGCAAGGCTTTAAAGCTTATGTCTTGGAGTAGACAAGCAGAGATATCCGCAGATAGAGCTGGGTTACTCTGCTGTGATGATATCAAAGCTGCTACAAATTCATTTATTAAATTAAGTTGTGGTTTAGGAGACCAGTATGTATCTTTTAACATTGATGATTTTGTTTCCCAAATAGATGAATTAAAAGAATTTGAAGACAATGAAGATTCTGATGAATGTTATTCAACACACCCTCTAAGTCCCTTAAGAGTTTCTGCACTTAATAATTTTTGGCAATCAGAAGGTTTCAGTAAACTTTCTTCAAAAAGTTCTAAGCAGTTAACTGACGAAGAAGTAGATCAAAAGATTTTTGAAATTCTTAACTTTATGGAACCGGAAGATAATAAGAAAATTTCTAAGAATAATTCTCAAAAATCAGATAAAACAGACTTTTTGCTATTAAGTAGCTATTACGTTGCATCTGCAGATGAAGATTTTGCAAAGAAAGAATTAGTCAGCCTAAAAGATGTTTGTGGAAAAGAGGAAGTAGAAGTATTTATCTCTAATCTAGAGAGTCATAAAGATATACGAAAAAACATATCAAAAGAGCTTAAGGAATCTGCTGCAAACTTTAAAAAGAAAAGTAAGCCTATAAAGTGCTCTAGCTTACAAAAAATTGTCACAATTGCTAGATCTGATGGAGAGCTGGCGAAAGAAGAAATAGATGCTTTGTATGAAATTGCTAAATTAATTGGTGTAAAGGAAACCTTTATAGATCAGATACTTAAATTTTTAGATTAAATATATCCACATAATGAATTTTGTTTCAGCCTTTCAGAAAGTAAGAAATAATAATGTATTCGAAGGCTTTGTAATTTCCATAATCTTAATTTCTGCTATTTCTATAGGCTTTAGTACTTTTGATGAGGTTCTAGAACCTAAATATTTAAAATGGCTTCAAAGTCTAGACTACATTGTTACCTTATTCTTCTTAATCGAGATAACAATAAGAATTATTGCTGAAAAGAGCCTAATCAAGTTCTTCAAGAACGGTTGGAATAGTTTTGATTTCCTGGTAGTTTTTATTAGCTTATTGCCATTAGAAGGTAATGAGACAGTCCTTCTAGCTAGACTTGTAAGAATTTTTAGATTGCTAAGATTAATTAGCTTTGTCCCCCAATTTAGAATCTTAATCGAGGCTTTAATAAAGTCTATTCCTAGAGTTGGGTATGTAATGCTCTTTATGTTTGTTGTTTTTTACATCTATGCAGCTTTAGGGAGCTTAATCTTTGGCGAGCTTGATCCTTTGCATTGGGGAAATATAGGTTTAGCTATGCTTACTTTATTTCAAACAGCAACTTTAGAAGGTTGGCCAGATCTTATGTATTCTGCTTTTGAGGTTTACCCACTTTCATGGTTATTCTTTGTTTCGTTTATTATCATCAACTCACTTATTTTTATGAATATGATTATAGGAGTGATAATTGATGTCATAGTTAGAAGTAATGATGAAGAAACTCCTGAAAATATAGCCTTACTCGAAGAAATTAACTCTAAAACAGAGAGATTAGAGCAACAACTGATTGTCTTACGCACAACTATTGAAAATTCTAATCAAAATAAAAGCTGACTTTTAGTTAATAAAATTGCCTGTCTTTCCAGGCCGTCAGTTAGATCATTATTCTAATTTTTTGAGGAGTCGATATAACTCTAACCGCAGACGTTTTTTATGTGACACACCTTCTGCTGGCATCATCTCGTTATTTCCCACGAGCAAGGTTAAATTCTCTTTTAATAATAATATATGTAAGCGACAAATTATGTCGTTACATTCTTTGACAAAAGTTTTTTATACGTTAACCTTTTGGTCATGATTGATTATTCTAGAAGGAACTTCTTGAAGCTTTCACTAGGAAGCGCAATTGCAGTTTCATTACCTGTCACTTTAACTAGCTCGAGACTCTTAAAGCAGGAGGCAATCGAATACTCTTATACTTTTGGTGAAAAAGCTATGTCTTATAGTTTTACTACACAAGAACTATTAACCTCTTATCTAGCATATGGAGGAATCTGGATAGCTGACCTTCTGTCTGCTTTCTTGATATTTATAACAGTAATCTGCTCTATTATTATTACAGCAATAGCAATATGAAGGATATATTCCTTTTAAAACAGCAATCCTGGCTGTAATTAATTTATGGATGCATATCTCAAACGTTTTCTTGTAGGAAGGTTTAATGAATCAAGAGAAGGGGATGAATCTAAAAGATTAGAAAATATTCCGAACCATATAGTCGATATTTTAAATGCAATTAATCAAAAAAGATCAGGTGGGATAATCTTTTTTACCGACAAGAATGAAATCTTGTTGCCACTTTTAGCTTTCTTTTTCTCGGTATATAAATTTTCACGTGACTTGCCGGGTTTAATCAATAAATTTTCTTCATTGAACTTAGAAGTGGGTGACAGAATACAAGTTCAACCTGAAGGATGGGTATATGAATTTAGAGGAGCTCATAAGAAATATCCTGATGATTTTTTTATTATCAATGTTCTCGATGAACCTAGCTCTACAAGAACAATCCCTAAATCAGAATTCTTAAGGTTTGAAAAGACATCTAAAGATAAACCTAGAGGTAAACTTTCTGGGGGTTTTACAGACTTAGAGCCTACCCCTATAGATTTTTTTCTTCCAGGCATGAGTACTTTTGGAAATGATGATATTCTTGAAATGCAGACATTAATTCTTGCCAAAAAAGCTTTTATTCGGCACAGCTTCTCTACCTTTGGGTCTAGGTCGAAGAGTGCATTTGATGAGTATGATGAAATTGTTAATTCATTTATAAGATTTTTAGACATATCTCCTGTAGGAACAATTTCAGATGAAGGAGAAATATTATCAACAGATAAAATTGTAAATACTAAAAAGCCTTTAATTGCTGCTAGTAATTCAATAGACAACTTATTTTATGCAATAAGAAAGCAAGAATTGACAGATAAATTAATTCTTATAGATGGTATCAAAGATCTAGATATCGATTCTAATTATTTAGACTACGCCTTAGAAAATAATACCGTGTGTATTCTTGCTTCCAGAGATGAGCTCTTCTCTGTTCATAATCATCTAGAAAAGTTTGAAATTAATATTCCTCAAGAAAAAGATATTCTTCAAGAAACAAACAAATCAGAAATAAATAGAAGGGCGCCTATAGGCAAACTCCTGTCAATGGCTTCAAATAGACATGAACTCCAAATTTATTTTAAGTTTTGCGAATTAAATGAGCTTGATGATCTGTACGTAAAGTTCCGTGAAATGTTGATTAATCACCGAAGACATGACGATGACGTTGGTCAGATTTTTTTAACTTTGCATGGATTATTGTTTGATTTAGGTGAGTGTTTTGAAGTTAATGAAAATTACTCTAAAAAATTAGAGTTTTTGGAAAGAAAGCTCACAGAGCTAAGTGAAGATAATGTAGAACCCTCGAAACAAGTACAAGAAATTATCAATGGCATCTACTCTATTTTTGAATCTTTACAAAAATTTGGATCTCCAAAACTACAAGCTCTTCTTTTAGAATTAAAAGAAAGTGAAACTGCAAATACACTTCTTTTAGTGAGATCTAATCAGACAGTTGAAAATTTACAAAGAGTCTTAGAAGGTAATATCACAGTAAGGACATATAACTCTTTTATTACTGAATCGTCAGGAGATTTTAAAAAAATTATATGTTTGGGTTGGCCTAACTCAAAAAGATTCGGAAAATTTTGGCACCAACATCTTTCCAAGGAAATTCATTTTATTGGATATGTATTTGAAAATCACCGATTCAAAAGATTCTTGAGTTCGTATGACGGATTGCATGCTAGATTAATAAAAGAGAGCAGCGATCCAGAGTGGTTCGCTAAAGGTACCTTTAGATTACTAAATAAGATTCAAGTCTACGATGACCCAACTCAATTAAAAGAATTAAAATCAGATGATATTGGAGAGGATAGTTTAGAAGAAAGCCAAAATAAAGAATTAGAGAGCCTAATACAAAGAATTGAATCAAGGGCATTAAGCGATAATAGATATATTTATGGTGAAGAGGATGTAATGCTTGATGCAAACTTAATTAACTTTGCAGGAGGCGAGGCTTATTCGTGGTTCACTGAAGGACATAAAGTTCATGTTTTAGATGAGCTATTTGTAGATAATTCAGAGAAGATCTCATTAAGGTCTATAGAAGAATTAGAGGAAGGAAATCTTATCTTGTTTAGAGACCAGGGAAATAAAGACTTCCTAAGGATGATAGCTCAAGACGCAATAGGCAGAAATGAATATGATTTACACTTGAAACGATCAAGAGAATGGAAATTTGCTTTAAACACCTTGGGAGAGGGCGTAAAACAAATTAATGCAGCCTTAACAAAATCAGGTCTTAATAAGAATACAGGCACCATTTCTCAATGGTTACATAATGATGATTTAATAGGTCCAAGGGACCTCGATGAAATTTCAAAGATTTTATCTTTGGTTGCAGACAATAATCAATACAGCAGACCCGAAGATATTGCGCAATCAATAGAGATAATACGCAGTTCTCACCTTTCAGCAGGCTTTGAGCTAACTAAGCTGATTATAGAAGAGATAAAATCTAATCCTCCAGATCTTAGCCAAACCATCAATGAAATAAAGCTAAATCTTGGAATAGTTTGGGTTGCTGAGATAGAAAAGATTAACCTTCAGATTGAATCTATCGGCGCGTCTAATACAAATAGATTATTATTTATAGAATCTCATGAATAAAAATTGATATATCATTGATAGCTCTATAGTTAATCTGGCAAGACTAAAGACAATGGAAGTAATACCTAACGATTTAAGCGAAACTAACTCAGAAGTACAAACGAAAGAATTGCTAGAAGAGATAGATTGGCCTGAGGCAAGAGCTTTTTGGCATGTTCATATACCTAATCATGATTACAAGCCTTGGAGTGAAGCAGATTTTATCGTTTTAACCAGAAGATCTATTTTAGTACTTGAAGTAAAGGGGGGGCATAGTATTTCTAGAGATGAAAATGGTTTATGGAAATACATCGACAGAGGTGGAAATGTTGTTTCAAGAAATGAGAGCCCAATTGATCAGGTAAGTTCTTCTTCAGCAGCAATCCATAGAAGATTAAAAGACGAATTAGGAGCGGAGACAGTGAATAAATTTGCGATAGGTTGGGGTGTTGTTTTTCCTTTTGTTAATTTTAACTCTATTAAGGGTTACGAATTCGATCACAGACTAACCTTTGATAATTCTGATTTTAATCACAATTCTTTTAAGAAATTTCTTAAAAATCTTGAAAAATATTGGATGGATCAAATTCCTAGAGAATTCCGAGGAGCCAATGATTCAGAATTGAATAAATTAAGAAAATATTTAAGAGGTGAATTTCAATTACTAAGACCGCTTAAAAGCTATTCTAGAGAGCTTACAGGAAGCATGTTAAAAGCCACTACAAGACAATTGGATTATTTAGAATCTATAACTTCCAACAAATCTGTATTGTGTGAAGGGGGTGCCGGCACCGGCAAAACTATCTTGGCAATAGAAACGGCTAAAATATTGGAACAAAAGAAACTTAGGGTTGGTTTTTTATGTAGAAACCTGGAATTTTCTGATTACGTTAGATCGTGCTTAGGCTCAACCACAATTAGGACTATATCTTTAGAAAATTTTAATGATGATGTAAAGCAGCAATTTGATTCTATAGTGGTAGACGAAGGTCAAGATTTGCTAAACATAGAAAATTTACAAGTTATTGACTCAATGCTAAAAAACGGTCTTTCTGACGGCTCTTGTTACTGGTTTATGGACATGAATAATCAAAGTCACTTCTACGAAGACTTTGATCCTGAATGTAAGGCATTTCTCGAAAATTTTACTAAATTTAAACTTGTTGAGAATTGTAGAAATACTGCTCCAATTGTGGGTTTTACAAGAAAACTAACAGAGGCAGATTGTGGAAGACCAATAATCCAAGCTCCTGGAGTAGATCCGAAGTTGATAGGAGGAAAGGATTCAGTTAGAGCTCAAGCCGAAGAATTATCAATTCAAATACAGCAACTGCTAGACGATCAGGGTTTGGCGCCTTCAGATATCAGCCTGGTAAGTTTTAAGCAAAATGAACAAAGTTGCATTGAAACTTTGAGCGGAAATCTAAGAGGACTAATTGGTAGGTTGAATCATAGGGACCGAGATCTTGAAAAGATTGAATATTGGGATGTTAAGGGCTTTAAGGGCCAGGAAAATAAATGTGTGGTTCTGGTTGATCTATTTTCTATAAGTGAAAACTCTAAGCAAATTTCAGAAATATACACGGCCTGTTCCAGACCAAATCATGCTTTAATTATCATCATGTCGAATCAAGTACAAGAATTCATAAAAAATAAATTACTGGATTCTGCACAATAAATGAATACTTCTGAGTACAGGGATCAATTTACTTATTTTTTAAGAGATGAGCTAATGGGACCTTTACTTGATAGTGAAGATAAATTTCCAGTAAGATCAGATTACGCTCCAGCAACAAAGTATTCACTAGGAAAGTTATATCCTCAAGCCCAAGAGTCCTCAGCAGCAGGATCTGAAGATACTGAGAATTTAAATAATACCAATAATGCTGCTGGCGACTCAGATCCTCTGAGTTTAGCTTTTGAAAGTTTACCCAGCTCTGTTGGTATCAGTATTTGTGTAGAAAAAGGTACTGTGCTTCAAGTTCAATGCAAAGCAGGTGTCTATAAGAAAGAAAATTACGAAAGCATAGATTGGTGGAATAGATACACATTGAGTGAAGGAACTAAAAAAATAGAAAAGGATGAATACAATCAGGTAATAAATATTTTAGAAGGCTCTGCAGCGCTTTTTTTAAAAAAGTATACCTATGAAGATAAAGAGATTATTACTGTAAGTTTAACTAATATTAGAGAAACCAAAAAAAAGAAGCATAACCAAAAGTTTATTCAAGAAGATGTTTTGTATAGAGTCTCTATTGACTGCCAAGCAGTTGAGGGCTCAATTATTCCTTTTCCAGCTTCTTTTAGATCCACAGATGACGAAGAAGAAGACGAGTTGAATTTCTTGTATAGACACAAAAAGATATACGCAAGTGGTCACGGGTGTTCAGTTAAGTGGAAGGAAGTCGAAGGAAATATGATTGCGTCTACTGAATTTATGCCTCAATCTTCCATGTACCGCTCTAATACAATGCACCCGTCGTTATCAGACGATAGTTTTGTACTGTCTAGTTTGTGTAAAAAAGAGTCGACCAAGGAAGATTTAAGAGAATTACTAAGCCCTTTTCTCGAGCAATACGAGGCTTGGATAAATCAGGAAATAAAGATAATTTATGATCAAGGAAAATCCTATCCTCAAGCCTCAATAGAGAATATTGTAAACAGTCTGCAAAAAAATCTAGAAAGAATGAAGGAAGGCTTAGGCTTTATAACAAGTGATAGCAATGCTTTTAATGCTTTCAAGCTAGCTAATAAGGCAATGCTCATGCAAATGGTTCATGCAAAAGAATTAACGGCTCAACCTAAAGACGAACCTGATTTTTTTTCCATTGATGCATTTAATTATGAAGATCATAAAGAATTTGAATGGCGTCCTTTCCAGCTCGGCTTTTTTTTATTGAGCGTTATATCAACAGCAAAGAATGATCATTCTGATAGAGACACTGTCGATCTTGTTTGGTTTCCTACGGGAGGAGGTAAGACTGAGGCTTACCTTTTAATAATTGCTTTTGAGATATTTTACCGAAGACTGAATAATGAAGACGATGAAGGCGTTGTTGTTTTTATGAGATATACCTTAAGGCTGCTTACTGCAGACCAGTTTTCACGAGCAGCTTCGATGATATGTTGTTGTGAAGTAATCAGAACAGAAAACCTTGGCTTATTAGGGGAAACAGAAATAAGTTTGGGGTTGTGGGTAGGAGGTTCAGTTACTCCTAACACCTATCAAAAGGCTCTGGAGCAAACAAATGACCTTTTGAGCGATGATAATCCAATCAATCCATTTATATTGAGTAATTGCCCTTGGTGCAAAACTGATTTAGTTCCAAAAGAAAGAAAGCCTGATAATTTTTATGGATTTCAAGCTACGGATACTAGTTTTAAATTTTCTTGTCCCTCTTCAAGTTGCAAATTTCACACTAAATTACCTCTAAATATTGTGGATGACCATTTATACACAAATCCACCCACATTACTTATCGGTACAATTGATAAATTTGCAAGACTTGCTTGGACAGAAAGGCCGGGTGTATTTTTGGGTTTAGGAGAGGGTTTAAACCCTCCTAGTTTAATAATTCAAGATGAGCTGCACCTTATCAATGGACCGTTAGGAACTATAGCGGGTGTTTACGAAGCTGCTTTTGATACTGTAATTAAATCTCACGGAGGGAAGCCAAAGTACATAGCAGCAACCGCAACCATTCGAGGTTCAAAAAATCAGTGTAAAAAACTTTACAACAGAGATGTTAACTTATTTCCGCCTACAGGCAATATAGCCGAGCATTCATTCTTTTCAACACCTGATCCAGAAGAACCTGATAGACGTTACGTAGGAATAATGACTCAAGGACAATCAGCTTTTACAAGCACCATAAGAGTTTCTGCAGCCGCATTACAAGCTATTCAGGAAATTGAGATAGATGAAAGTAGTAGTGAACTTGTGGATGCAAGAGATTCTTATAGCACCTTAATGATTTATCACAATACTATAAGGGAATTAGGTAGGACTTTAAGTTTAAGTGCTGATGACATCCCAGATAGAATTGCTGCTATAAAAGAAGATCCAACAAAAAGGAGAGAAATTGATCAATCGAATGGAATTAAAGAATTATCTTCAAAAATACCGAATAGAGAGAGACAAGAAACCAGAGAAGCCATGAAAATAAAATTTGGTAATGAAGGGTGTATAGATATTTTAGCTGTTACCAACATTATTTCAGTGGGTATAGATGAACCTAGACTCGGACTAATGGAAATAGCTGGTCAACCCAAGACTACAGCAGAATTTATTCAAGCAAGTTCGAGAGTAGGTAGAGCGAACATTCCTGGTTTAGTTCTTGTTAACTACAAAGCAACAGACACGAGAGATCGCTCACATTATGAGCAATTTGTTGCCTTTATAGACTCTGCTTATAAGTATGTAGAACCAAGTAGTGTTACGCCTTATACGTTACCTGCCCGTGAAAGATCATTGCACGCTGCACTTGTTATAGCCTTAAGGCACAGTGGAGCTCTACCATCAAAAAAAGAAGGTGCTCATAGCTTAGATTTAAATAACAAGCATCAGCTCAAAATTATAGAGGATCTCAAATTTCGGATGATCGAAAGTTCTCCACAAGATAAAGATGAAATAGAGCAGCATATAGATGAATATCTTGATGAGTGGCAAGTAAAAATAAGAGAAAATGGCAATGTGCCTCTTTTATATGATGAAGAGCACCCAAGGAAAGGTCTCATGAAACAATATACTAGTAGTCGCCAAGGTTGGCCTACTTTGCAAAGTATGAGGAATGTGGATACAGAGTCTGTAATTGACCCAAGGTGATATGACTGAAATAGAGAGAAAACTTCGTACAGCCCAATTGATTAGTCCTTCTGGGGTAGGGGCAATAGTGGATTTGGGTGGTAGGTCTTATATAGGAGATGATATTTCCAGATGGGGACGTGGTATAGATAAAGAGATAATTCATCTTTCAAGGTTGCAGCAAATACTTGGTGTACGGTATTTTAGAATACCACCAGTAGCACCTGAGAGAGATTGGCAAAACGCGCGAAAAATTAGATACTCTTATTTTCCTAGATGGATGTTCTGCAAGACTTGTAAAAGTTTAAAGAGATATCTACCGAACGATATTACACCTGATGAACCACCGTTATGCTTTAGGTGTAATACAGATACCCTTTCTCCAATAAGATTTGTAGCCGGTTGTGAAGATGGGCATCTTCAAGATATTAACTGGAATATATATGTTCATATTAATCAAGAGAATAATGAGCAGAGACAATGCGGGAATCCTTACTTGAAATTTGAAACAATTTCTGGAAGAGGAGGTGGTTTAGCAGCTAACCAAATTCGTTGCGAAACTTGCCGTGCTGAGAGAAACCTTCAAAAGCTTCTTGTAGAACCAATTCCAGAAAAATGTTTTGGAAAACAGCCTTGGGAATATTTTAATGAAGAAGAGCAAGCAGCCCGTCCAGTTTGTAATAAGTCATTATCTGGTTATCAAAGGGGAGGCAGTCTCTTATATTCTCCTACCATTGTCTCAGCCTTGGATATACCAATTGATGAAGCACAAGCAAATAACGAGATTCGTCAGAGAATACAAGCAAAAGCTAATGAACACGAACTGTTTTATATGGTTAAAGAAAACCCTAACCCTACTTCAATAGAGAACTTTGCTAAAGCTCTACAGAGGACAGAATTTCAGGATATCGAGATAGAAATTATCGTCCAATGCGTTAATTTAGCCCTTGAAGAGCATAATCAAAATGACGGAGAAGAAAATATAAACTTTGATCCAGAAGTTGAAATTGATGAAGAGCTAATTCTTGAACCAGAATGGCAAGTTTTAATGGGACCTGCACAAAAACTTGATAAACGGTTTTGGTCAGAACCTTATGATTTAAATGTCAGTGACCTAGAAGAAAAAAATATTGCCGTATCTAAAATGATCGATCATGTTTCTTTAATTAAACGTTTAAGGGAGGTAAGGGTTCTCAAATCTTTTACTAGATTTTATAAATCCAAAGAAATTGCAGTTTGTAACTCTTCTGAAGAAGGTGTTCATTTACCATGGTTGCCAGCACTTGAAGTCATTGGAGAGGGAATTTTTATAAATTTTAATAAGGATATCCTCAATGAATGGGAGGAAAAAAATTTCGATTACTTGGAATCTAGACTTAAAGACATGATTATTAGAAGGGATAATTCTAATTACGCAAGGCTTCCAATTCCAGATCCTTCATTTGTTATGTTACATACTTTAGCTCACTTACTTATTAGACAGCTTTGTTTTGATAGTGGTTATCAGGCTTCAGCATTAAGAGAAAGAATTTATTATAAAAAAGGAGTCATGTCTGGTTTCTTAATATATACAGCAGACTCAGATTCTGAAGGTGCCATGGGGGGCTTGGTCAAGCAAGGAGAAGCCAATAATTTAATGTCAGCAATAAACTCTTCTCTTAGGAGTGCTAGATGGTGTTCAAATGACCCTGTATGTATTAATGCAGGTGGTCAAGGTTTAGAAGGTCTTAATAAAGGAGCTTGTCATTCGTGTGCTTTAATTTCTACAACGAGCTGTACTTTTCTTAATACTCTTCTTGATAGAGAATTATTGATAGGAGATCAAGGATTCTTTAAGGATAACTTGAGTCTGAATTTTTAAGGTCATGCAAGATTTCCCTAGCTTCACTGATTTAAGCGAAGAACAGTTAAAGATATACGATTATTCTTTAGATATACCTTTGTTAATA
>MDSX01078556.1_pt1 | contig 13624 bp, 20 predicted proteins | sample 811141 | NCBI WGS metagenome assembly MDSX01 (sample SAMN05326642, study PRJNA326480) | marine metagenome | isolation source: seawater | place: Atlantic Ocean: South East | collected 2010
CGCCAATAAATTTGTATACATTTCTTTCTTTGCCCAAAACATCTTTTTTTATTGACAGAAGACACTTTTCTTTTGCTTTTAGAGTATTTTGTAAGTCTTTTATTGTTATTTTTACTATTTGTGCCTGCCATCTGACCAAAGTGTTTGTCTAATTTTCTTTTACGCAAAAGGTTTTCTTTTTGAAGATCAAGCAAGCATAGTTCTTGCTAAATTTTCACCACTAGGGTCGTCATGTACTATCCTATCTATACCTAAACCATTTGAAAAGTTATTATCTGCTTTATTTGATAATGCGTTTGACCTCATCTGCAGTAGATTAGTATTAGCAGGGGCACCCTGTAATCTAGCATCAATAATTACTTGTGCTCCAGTTCCAACTCTCCCAGAATTTTCAGGAAGGCACCTTGGTGGAACTCTCTTGCTTAATAAATATCGGCAATCTGCCGTTCTTCAGTAACCTAGCGCTCCTGGCGTAATCATCAAAATTATGGTTAAAATGATTTTGTCCACCTTTGTCCTTTACAATTTGTCCCAGTTCTCAGGCATGAATTCTGCTACTTTTTTCCCAATATCAACATCATAATAATAATTTTTTCCTCCACCAAGAGTATAAACTATTCTATATGTCGTTATATGATTGTTTGTATTAAAGGTTTGTTTGCTTTGTTTATCAATATAAGCCGGAATGTACAACTGTTTTTGCATTCCTTTTTCATCGTATTTACCTTTACTATCACTTTCATTTTGGTCTTGTATTTCTTTTGGAATAAAATACAAAGTATGGAAATACGAAAACTGGAAAGAATCCTCATTCATAACTTGTGCAAATATACTTATTTCTGGTCTAATAGTGTAATGACCTGGAACACTAATACTATGTTGGTTTTTTTCCGGCGTACTACTTACCTGTCCAAGGTTTGAATGTTGTAAAAGTTTCGTTTTTTTTAGCAACTAAATCTGCTGTAACAACAGATGAAGTCTGTGGTGTAGCAGTCGATTGAGACTTATTACCAGATGAACCCAAAGAAGAAACACCCTTTGTAATTCTTTTTAAGAGGTCACCCATCTTTTATCAATTATCTATTACATATTAATATTATATATATTTTTATATTTAATAATATATATGAATAATGAAATAATTCAAAATCATAATTTAATGTATTCTGAACATGATACAAAAAATAAAAATATAAAAATAGATGAATTATTATCGAGAATAATAGATTCAAAAAATGAATCAAGTACTCGTTTATTTATGGTAACGGAGGCATATGATAAATATAATAAAGAATATTATATAATATCATTAACAATTTTAGTATTATCATCTGTAATAACATTTATGGAGGCGATAAGATTATTAATTATTACTAATGAAAATAGTAACTTGATAACAAATAATAATACAATAAATTTTACATTACATATATTATTATTACTAAATGGTACAATAATAACAATATTAAGTAGTATAATAAGATTTAAAAATTATAGAGAATTTTTAGAAGGACTAAAAGATGCTCAATTGCAATTAGTTAAATATAAAAATAAATATATGAGGCAATATTATATAATAAAATATAATTATATTAATAAAATAATACAAGAAGCAGATATTATAAAAATATCAGATAAAATAACATTATATGACAGAGTGGTAAAATCAATAAATTATTTTCAATTTATTAAAAATAGTGATATAATAAGATATAATAAAATAAAAGCACAATTTGATGTAAGTATATTTGAAATAAAAACATCAACAGCAAATGATTTTGAAGCAATAACAAAAAAAAGAGAGAATGAATATATAAATATAAATAATGAAAATGATATAAATAAAGAAATGATTGATCATAATAAATTTGTTATTTTAAATAATTTAGAGTTAGATAAAGATAGACTAAAAATAAATATATCTGAAGAACGATTAGAATTAAATAATAAATTTAAAGAGTTGAAAAATAATATTGTTTAAGCGATATGTTGATCATTATTATAATTATTCCACAATTTATCTTTAGAATCTATATTATTTGTTGTAGGAGTAGTTGGTTTAGATGGTATTTTTTTTTTTCAATCCACTTGCACCATTTAATTGTAATGGTACAGAACGACCTTCCCATAACTCAATAACTTCCAGTTTAATACTTTTTTTAATATCTTCAAATTGACATTGTATTACAAGAGAATCATATTTTTCAGTAAGACCATTAATTGCATTTTTAGACAATTCTTCTGTCTCCAAACCTTCAATTTGATGAGCAAGTTGTAAAAAATTATTACTTAAATTTTTAAATAATTCTACTTTTTCAGACACTTTTAAGTTATTTTGTAATGCAAGTATTAATACACTAGCTCCATTAACAACAACATTTGGTATTTTCATATTACCTTTTGCGTTATCAAATGAATTTAAAATACACATAACAGAACTTGTAATTATTAATGGTATTTGAAATGCAAATTTAACAAGACTCCAATGTTGTGTTGCTTTTTGACATAAAACAGACATTGCTTCACATTTATCTAGAAGCATATTTAATCTTTCGTCGTGTGATATATGTAACGAACTAACTCGTTTCATATTAATACTCTATTTATTAATAATAATATTTAATTCATAATATGTTTAATTTAATATTTGAATTAAATTAAATATTTTTTCTTTTAATAATTTATTAGATAAATCAAGCGATTCTAGTTTTTTTTAAAAATATCAATTTCATTCAATAATATTTGTTTATTATTTTTAATATTAAAATTTATTTGTATAATATTATTATTAAAATAAATATTATAATTTTGATATAAATAATTATTTAAATAATCTTTTATTAGTAAATTTAATATATAATCCAAATTGTTTAATATTGTAATTATATTGTAGTATTTAATAATAAATATAAATAACTGTATTTTCAATTTAAATTCATTATAATAACAGAATAAATTAATAAAAAATATATTATCATTAATATCAAGCATCATTTCTTGTTCTTCGATATAACATATTTTTTTTTTTCTCTTTATCTTTCATCTAAAAGATTAATATATTTTTAAAAATTTTAAAAAATCTATATATCATCAATATCTAATTTAGTATCACTATCATCACTATTAATGACATCATTATCACTATTACTTTTGCTATCATTATCTGTACTATTTCCATTATAATCAAATTCTAATCTATCATCATCATTAATAACAGTATTATTATCACTTTTTTCAAATTTAGTTTTATTATTATAAAAATTAATAATGCTTTGTGCTAAAATTTTGTCTTTAATCAATGACTGAATTTGTTCTCTATTAAATTTATGTACAATATCTACTTTACTATTTTGATAATCTCGAAGAGATACAACTACAATGTCGCCTTTTTCAATTAAAATTCTTTTTGAAAATTTTCTTAATGAACCTCTAATAATACCCATACATTCATTACCAGAATTAGTAAATAATGAAACCCTACAATTGCCTAGTAATTTAGTAACAATTGCATATTCTTCATTAGTTTTATCTAAATTATAGTCATTATTATGGGAATTATTTAAATATTTTTTTTGTTTTTTATTTCTAATAGATGTTTGATACATAATTCATTATACTATAATATGTATATATCTTTAAATAATATAAAAATAAAATTAATTTTATTATTAGATGGAGTAATGAATTACATAAAAAAATTTATATCAGGAATAAAATTAAATAATGAAGAAATAACAGATAATATAAATAAATCATATTATGATAATAGTATTAAAAATTATGAATTAAATAATACTTTTTTTTTACATACTGATAAAAATACACCATTAACAAATATTATTTCAGATAATATCTACAAAGTCAAGGTGGTAAATGTGTTATCAGAAAATAAAATAAAAGGAATTATAAATATAAATTCAAATTTTTTAAAATTTAATTTTATAATTTTAAATAAAATTTGTTCAACCAAAGAAGAATTATATTATTTTATATCAGATAATAAAGACATTGAAACAATGTTAGATGAGTTTAATAATCATAATTATTTCATAAGTGTAATCATAACTGAAATAAACAAAAAAAATTATTTATTATGTAATATTATTTAAATTATATAAATATAATATCTTTATTTTATATACAATGTACTTAAATGACACTTGGTCTTTTTATTTTCATGATCCATATGATACAGATTGGTCAATAGAAAGTTTTAGTTTTATATCAAATATTAGTAATGTAGATGATTTTATTTCAATTTTTGAATGTTTTAAAGATATATTATCAAAGGGTATGTTTTTTATGATGAGAGAACATATTTCACCAATATGGGAGGATGAATCAAATAAAGAAGGGGGGTGTTTTTCTTATAAATTATATAGTGATAATTTTCTAGAAAAATTTTTTGAAATATTAGCATTAATGATAGGAGAGAATTTAGGAATAACAAATAATATTTCAACAAATATTAATGGTATATCAATATGTCCAAAAAAAAAATTATTATATTGTTAGAATATGGATTAAAAATACAGAATATGCAATAAAAGAGAATTATAATATTAATATACCAAAATATACTACTATTTTATATAAAAAACATAATCTAATATAACATATATATAATATAGATATATATCTATATCTATATCTATATCTATATTATATATATATCTATATCTATATAATATTATGCAAAGTATTAAAACTTTAAAAAATACAATTAAAAATCCTATTATAAAAGAAAAAAAATTTGTATAATTTTTTAAAAAAAGAAGATTTAAATTATGGAACAAAAGATGGTTACGATTATTTCATAATACCGAACCAATATTATATATAGAAAGGAGTAAATCTAAATGATGAAAAAAATAAAAATGTTAATATTGAAGATAAAGATAGTATAAAAATATTAGATAATATATCTTCATATTTTTTTGCAGATAAAGAAACAGCATCTTTATATGGTTCAAAAAAAGGTCAGGATAATTGTATTGATTTACAATTTAAAATTGTAAAAGATTTAGTTTTAATGGATATAAGTAATATAAATACGATAATAACATTATTTAAATATTTACGGAATTTAAAATACGAAGAATTAAAAGAAATGAAATATTATTTAATGAATTATTAGATTGGAATAAATCCATTAATTTAAAAAAAATTATCCAACTGAAGAATTATTTTTTGAAAAAAAATGGAAAGTATGGCGGGTTGAACAAATTACAAATACTTTAAACTATGAACCAAAATATGTTAATGATAAAGTAAGTTTTCCAAAAACACCAAAAAAAGTTGAAAGGAAATCAGATGATTTTTTTGACAAAATTTTAGTAGATTTAATATGTAATATTTGTAAAAATAAGGGTATTAATGGATGGATATATTTTAAACAAGACGATAACGATTTTCATGATGAAATTATGTTATGTGAGGCACACGAATATATAGAGTATATAGATTATCATAAAATATAAAAAATATATAACACATAAAAACCCATTTGTATTTATTCACAAACACATTGAGTTTCGTGAATTAAGCAATTCTTACAAAAGTTTCTAAATTCCATATTATAGTGGTCATCAATACAATAATCATCAATATTTTTTTTCATTTTGATATAATCAAAATCTTCCTCAAGAATATTTGAAATATTTGGAAGAACAATTTTTTGAAATATATCATACATATCATCCATAGTTTCCGCAGTTTCGCACCAATCGTTATAGACCATCGTTTTAATTATAAATTCAAAATAAATAATCATTTTTTTAGATATTATATTTATTTTTTGTACATTTTATATATTTTGTATATCTTTATTTTTATAAATATTGGTAATATCAATATCTTTTATATCATCAAATAATAATTCAATAGTTTATGTATTAACTTTTCCGTAAACAAAGACAGAACCTTTCATTAATATGTTAAAAAAATATAGATAACAACTTATTCATTTTTTTAGTATTTATCATTAATTTATAAACAAAATTATATATAAAATTTTACAGTATTATTTAGATAAATGAATAAAATAATAACATATAAAAATAGTTTTATAGTTCAAAAAGAATTAAGAAAATTGATAAATATTTTAAAAGAAAATATATTTGAAAATAATGGAATATTATTTGGAGATATTGTTGCAAATTTATTAATAGTAAAATATTATAAGAGTATATTTGAGAGAAATAATATTAATTTTGATTATTTTTGGAATAATGATATTGATAAAGAAACAATATTAAGAACAGAAGTATGTAATAAAATAGATGTATATTTTAATAATTTAGAAGAATATACAAAATTTGTAGATTTTTTAAAAAATAGTAAAATATTTGAAATAACAGTAATAAAAAATATAAAAAATATAAATGATTCTCCATATATAAATAATTTTTATGAAATATCAACTAAATTAGGAAGAACATTAACTTATGTAGGTTATCAAATAAATGTTAATATAAATATAATAGTTAGAATACCCGGAAGTAATAGTTATTTAGAACCTCCATTTAATGATACAAATTTTTTAACAGATATATTGATAATGAAAAAAAATAGAGAATATAAAATATCAAAAAATACAGGTATAGTTGAGATAGATAAAATGAATATAATAGAAAAAAGTATATTTTATAGTAAAGTTTTGAAAGAAATATGTTATAAAAATAATTATATTTTATGTAAAAAAATAGAATTTAATAATATAATAGCAAAAAAAGTATTAGAATATAACAAAAATGAGTATTCAATAGTTAATTCTCCTTTAATAATAACAAAATGTAATAATTATTTTAAAAATAAATGTTATATATGTCAATATGAAATAAATTATAATGATGATATAATGTTAATAGATAATATATCAAAGTGTATGTTACATAAAGAATGTGGTTATAAATATATGGAAAATTTATTAGAAACAACTGAAAATATAAATTGTCCATTAAGACAATCAATTAATTTTATTAAGAACGATAATAATTTAATATTTTAATATATCTTTAATATTTCGAAGAATAGTATTAGAATTATATAATATTACAATATTATCATTATAATAAAGAAATTCATTTTCTATATTATTTGTATTGTTAATATTAAAATTATTTAAATCAATATATTTTATTTTTTTTTTAGGATTTAAAAATTTTGAATAATCATCATATAATTTTTTATTGTTAGAAAATTTATTATTATTATCAAATGAAGATTTTAATGTTAAAATATTATTTTTATTTTTATTATAAAAATTATTAGTATAATAAAAATTATTTAGATAACAATCATATAGAGGTAAAAAATATAAAATAAACAATAAAATATTTTTTTGCATTGTTTATTAATTATGTACATATTTATTTATATCATTTTTTAATATTATTGTATGCAATTAAAATACCAAATATAAAACCTAAAATAAATATAAAAGAAAATATTAATTTAATAAAATACCATATATATAAGAAATCTTTTTTAACAGATTGAGAACAAACACAGTCTTTTTTTTTATTAAGTTGATTAATATAAAAAACAATTATTCCATAACTAATTACATTATATATAAATAATAATAATGATATATAATGTAATTTGATAGTGTCTCTAAATATTACTAAATATAAAAGAGATATAGAGGCATAGCATAATATAAATATAAAATAAAAAACAATATAGTCAACATACCATTTGATATTTGAGCAATTACATTTCGTTTTTTTCATATTATTAAACCATAATAATCCAACAATAGGTGGTACAATAGTTAATATTAAATTAAATGTTAATAGTAATATAAATGATACATTACTTAAATTTGACAATTTAGGTTGTATTTTTTTTGTTTTAGAATTCATTTATTTTCTAATATAATAAAATATTATATTATTTATAGATAATGAATTCTAAAAAATTTGTTAATAATTTCAATGATTATTTAAGAGAAGATAAGAATATGTCTTATAATATTAAGCATTTAAAAAATAAAGATCCTGAAAAAAATTTTGATAGAATTAGTTATTCAAAAAATTATAATGATTTATTAGAAAAAAAATATGGTAATAATTTATTAATAGAAAAAACTAAAACAGAATGTTTATCAAATAATAATAATATTTTAGATAAAAATAATTATATAAAACAAAGTTGTTATAAAAGCGATATTTATTATAATAAATATTCAAATAGTCCATTTGAATTCGATAATTTTCATTATTTAAATTAATTTGTACTACCAAAACCCCCGATATTTCTATTTGAATTTTCTAATTGTTCATTAGTTTCATAAAATTTTGAATAGATTTGTTTTTTAATTAATAATTGACAACATTTAAAAGGCAATGTTAAATCGGGCATTTCATCATCTATTTTAGTTAAAGCAACATATAAATTACCTTTATAACCTTGGTCAATTATTCCAATACTATTACTTAACATATAACCAGACTTACTAATTGAACTTCTTGGTACAATTTCAACATAATAACCATTTGGAATATCAATTTTAATACCTGTATCATATAATTTAGTTTTATTACTAAATGTTTTATATAGACTAATAATAGTAAGATCATAACCAGCATCTGACATTCTTGTTTTAGATGGAATAATTGCATTATCACATGTTTTAAGAACTTTAATTACAGGAATTGATGTAATACAATTTAATATATTTGTAAAATTATTATAAAAATGTTCGTCATAATAATTATTATCAATATTAATATATAATTTTCCTAAAAAGTCAATATTATTAACATCAATGTATTTTAATGTATATAAATTTTCTCCTTTTTCAATAACTGCAGGAATATCAATAAATTTTTTAATATTTTCTAATAAATTTCTATCTTCATGTGAAATAATTGAATATATATTATTAAAACATGATATTAATCCATAATGTTCAAACAAAGCTCTAATAAAACCCATTGAGTTATCAATATTATTTTTAATAATATTTGAATAATCTTCTGAAATAATATTTGATATATTTTTTTTTAATATATTATTTATATTATTAATGATATATTTATTATTAATATAAAGATTTATATTACTATCATATGTAATATGACCAATATCTTGAAATAATTTAATAATATCTAAATTTAATAATTTATTTTTAAATACAAAATGATATGTATCATTTTCTAGAAGTTTATTATAATTAATTAATAATAATCCTAAAATATAACTATTATTATTTGTTATATAACTAAAATCATATTCACGCATTTTAAATATTAAATTTAATATATATTTATATCATTTTTTTATGAAAAATATATATAGTTTTTATCATTCAGTATTATTTTATTTGTTGGATACATTTGTTTAAAAAATAATCCTAAATTTTCATGAATAGTTAAAGTATCATTATATTTAAAATTATATATAATATTTTTTGCTTCAAAATTTGAATGTATCCAATAATGAACCATATAAGTATTATTATCATAATGTCCTGTTTTAATTCTATTAAAATCCTCAATAGATGATTTTAATTCTAATTTTATATCTAATATAGGATAAATTTTATCAGTTTCAATTATATTATATAATGATTTATCAGTTAAATGTAGAATTTTCATATATAAATTAGAACCGAAAATATTAAATTGATTAAATATTTTATCACCATGTATATTATAAATATAAATGATACTATTAATAATATTTTCAATTATTATATTATTTTTATTACAAGCAAAAAAAGCATTGCATATATAATTTTCATTATTCCATACATATTTTGTTTGTTCTTTTGGTTCATATGATATATAAAATAAATCTTTGTCAAAATCAAATAAATCAACTAAGTTTTTTACTAATAATATATCTAAATCAATATAAATACCTCCATAATAATGTAATATAGCAAGTCTCGCTAAATCACTTTTTTGAACTCCTAAAATATTTTTAGAATATATTTCATATAATTTTTCATAATTTTTATTTAAAAAGTCTTCAATATTTGAGTCAGTCCATAGTTTAAATTCAAAATCAAGATTTTTTTTTTTACTTTCTTCAATCATTTTATCAAAAATTAGAGGTAATTGTTTATTATTATCAAACCAAGTTTGATGAATTATTTTAGATATCATTATTATATAAATATAATAGTCTTATATTTTAAATATATTTAATATATTAAATGAATGAAATAGAATGTTGTGTATGTTTAGAAAATATAAATGATAATTCTAAAATTATAAATTGTGATAGATGTATTAATATAATTTGTATAAATTGTTTTGAAAGAATTGAAAAAAAAAATAGATGGTAATTTTTTATTATGTTATACTTGTCCAAGTTGTAATTTAGAAGTAAAATTAAATATAGATGATTATGATGTTATAAAAAAATACAACTTAATTAATTATTTAAAAAAATTAATAATATTTCAAAATAATACTCTTACTACTTTACAAATAACAAATAATGTTTTACAAAGTAAGATAGAATATTTATTATTTTGTGGACATAATTCTTATAAAATACTAAAAACATTTTATTTACTAGATAAAATGTTTGTAATTAGTTTAATAGGTATATTATATTTAATTTTCTAAATATTTCTCATCTAATCTAAAACCTTCAAATAATTTACCATCATATTTCGGTATATAATCTATAGGACTTGATGTAATTGACATTCCACAATATTCAACGGGTTTTTTATTAAATTCTTGATGTTGATAAACACCAATATTTATTGATTCTTCTAAAATCCATCTAAAATTTGTCCAAAATTCATCAGTATGTCCTATACTTTCTGATGCTAAATGAGATAATTCGTGTAACACAACAAACATCATTGTATTTAAATCCATTAATTTCTCTTTATTTCGTATACATAATACGATTTCTTCACCTTTATTAACAGAGTAACTTGTATATCTTGGATCATCAACTCCTTCTTTTAAACTATTTTCTTTATAATTATTACTTAATCTTTCTGTCCTTTCATCATTTGGATAAGATTTTTTTAAATGTTCTATTAATGTTACTATTTTTTCTCTAATTTGACCAATTAAATTAGCAGCTTCTAATGCGTCATCTTTATCTTGTACATAATATTCTCGTGAATCAAATGTGCTCTTTATTTTTGTTAATTTACTATAATAATTATATAAATAAGCTAAATAAAATATAGTTCCAAATAATATTAATAATATTAATGTTTCTAAACTAATATCCATATTTATCTACTATATAAATTAAAATAAAAAATGATTTAATAAATAATACTTATTAATTAACTAGAATGGAATTTCCTAGAAAAGATATTGATGAGTTAGAAAATAACGAAAAAACTATAAAATTACAAATAACTGATTGGTATATACCTGAAAATGATAAATCCAGACCAAGAAAAAATTATGATGAAGAACAAGATTTGTATACAATGTTAATTTATGGTACTGATGAAAATAATATTACATATTCAATTAATGTTATTGAATATGAACCATATTTTTTCGTAAAAGCACCAGAACATTGGGATGATTATAGTGATAAAAAATATCAAGATAAAGTTAATGAACTAAATTTTACTTTATTGAATGAAAAATATGAAAGTCAGTGGAATGGTAAAAAATACAAAAAAAATATTATATCAAATCATTTTAAACAACATTTCAATAATTTATCTGTAGTTAAAAAAAAAGAATTTTGGGGTTTTACAAATGAAAGAATATTTAATTATATAAAAGTTTCAGTCAAATCACTTGCATTATTTAATCAACTTAAATATTATTTTTCTTCAAAAAAGAAAGATGGTTTTATATTATATGAAAGTAATATAGATCCATTTATTCGTTATATTCACGAACAAGATATCAAACCTTGTGGATGGATTTCAATTGAAGATTATGAAGTAAGTGATAATGAAACTAGATGTAATCACAATATTACAACAAATTATAAAAATGTAAAATCTTTAAATATAAATAGGATTGCACCATTATTAATAGCTAGTTTTGATATAGAATGTACAAGTAGTCATGGTGATTTTCCATTAGCAAAAAAGGATTATAAAAAAGTAGCACAAGATTTAACTAATGTTGCAAGAAATGGATATGAAATTGATAAATCATATTTAGTTTATTGGTTACAATGTATTATTACAAAAGATGTTAATATCGATGATAATTTGATAATTAATAGAATTTATCCTAAAAAAAATATTAAATTTGAAGATATACCTAAAATGATTGAAAAAGAAGCAGAAAATATTATTAAATTATTAAATAAAGTTTCTGAAATTGATATATTAGATGAAGACGATGATGAGGATACAGACAAAAATAAACTAACAGTTGGTGAAATTAATAAATTAGAAGATGATATCAATAAATTGTTAACTCGTTCATTACCTCCATTATTTGGTGATGAGATAATACAAATAGGAACAACAGTTCATAAGTATGGTAATGCAGATATCATTTATAAAAATATTATTAGTTTAAATACTTGCGATAAAATTGAAGATTGTGATGTAATTGAATGTAAAACAGAGAAAGAAGTAATAATGGAATGGAAAAAAATGTTAGCTGAACTAAATCCAGATGTATTAATTGGTTATAATATATTTGGTTTTGATATGAGTTATTTATGGGATAGAACAATTGAATTAGGAATAAATGATACATTTGCAATGGGTTTAGGTAGACAAATTACAAAAAAATGTATTTTAAAAGAACAAACATTATCTTCATCAGCACTTGGAGATAATACATTAAAATATTTTGATATGGATGGGATTGTTATAATTGATTTATTAAAAATAATGCAAAAAGATTTTAAATTAGATAGTTATAAATTAGATAATGTAGCATCAATTTATATTGGTGATAAAAAAGATGATTTAAAACCACGAGAATTATTTGAAAAGTATAGAGGAAATTCTGCCGATAGATGTGTAATAGCTAAATATTGTGTACAAGATTGTGCATTAGTTAATAGATTATTACATAAATTAAAAATACTAGAAAATAATATTGGTATGGGAAATGTCTGTTTAGTTCCTTTAAATTTCTTATTTAGAAGAGGTCAAGGTATTAAAGTATTTTCATTAATTACAAAACAATGTATGGATAAAGGTCTTGTTATTCCTGTAATTAATAGTTATGATAATGCTTATTTAGATACAGATGGATATGAAGGTGCAGTTGTATTAGATCCAAAGGAAGGGATGTATCTAAATGATCCAATTGTTGTATTTGATTATGGTTCTCTTTATCCATCTTCGATGATTTCAAAAGATTTATCACATGATAGATATGTTTTAAATGATAAATATATAATTGATGATCCAAATATAGAATATATTGATGTATCATATGATTTATATGAAGGAAAAGGAGATAAAAAGAAAAAATGTGGAGTAAAAACATGTAAATTCGCAAAAATAAAAGACAAAGACGGTAAACAAAAAAGAGGAATAATTGCAGAGATTTTAATTATGTTATTAAATGAAAGAAAAAATACAAGAAAAAAAATAGAATATAAAACTATTACTACTAAAAACAATAGTTATTATGGTTATATAACTGAAAAAGAAAATTACTATAATATTTTAAACATTGATACTGAAGAAACTACAAAA
>MDSX01007616.1_pt1 | contig 13623 bp, 7 predicted proteins | sample 811141 | NCBI WGS metagenome assembly MDSX01 (sample SAMN05326642, study PRJNA326480) | marine metagenome | isolation source: seawater | place: Atlantic Ocean: South East | collected 2010
CGCCTCTTTACGAAGGATCCGACAGAATCGCCGAACATACAACCAAAGCCTAGAACAAGGCCTAGAATGAATGCAGAACTTGTTTCGTTCCCAAAATAAAACCAAGCTTCTGAGATATCCATCGAACTAGTCCCATAAGAATCTAGAGGATTCAGGAAAGGGGCTGATTCTGTTAAGTTCTCGTCGGACAAGGAATGAATTATCACCCCTAAGATTCCGCCACCCAGAGAGCCCCCTAATAGGCCATTCCAAGTCTTTCCATCTCCAAGAATACGATTACCGTCACTCATGACCCTACCACCATCTATGGTGAAAACTGGTACTCCTGTAAGATCTGGGATCCATTTCCCACCGAGCATTGCGGCAGTGTTAGCAAGATAGCCTGGAAGATAGAGCCAGAGTACTATCAATGGAGCCATAAATGGGTCTTCCCAAGGGAGATTTTCCGATGCCATTGTGCTGTGGGATGAAATATGGAGAATGAACCTTCGCACTCGCGAGTCGAGAGGTTAACTCCCGGTAAACTATATTCTAAGGGGTGATATTCATTTCCTTGAAGTAATCCGGATGAACATGTGGAGTAGGTTTTCGCCTGTAGTTTGCATTGTTATGATTGCCTCATTGACCATTCTGCCAATAAATGTCACTGGTCAGAACGGGGAAATAATCATTGAGTCTGATTTAACATGGACCGAAGAAACTACGATTTCGCAGAATATAAGGGTTGTAAACGGGGGATCACTGACCCTAAGCAATGCTGGGTTTGCAATTGAAAGGGGCGTGGACATATTTGTAGACGAGACATCAAATCTCGTAGTAAACAATTCAGAAATTCATTCTTTGGAACCGCCTGGGGGGTTGGTTGGATTCGGATACTGTGACGAATTAAACAGATCTGGAGTGTGGATAGATTGGCCAATTTCCGATGCGGTTAGTATCACTCTAGTACCCATCTCCCCTTCGAGTTTTGATTTTGTGACTGCATACTTTAACGAAAGTCAGGGAAGAGTTTCTGAGGAAATGGCAGGAGAGCAGTATACTCTTGAAATTGATGGGGGCGGTTCTGATGGAATCTGGATTGACTTGGTAGGTCCTAACTGCTATCCGCCGTCAATAAGCACTATCTCTGTGAAGAGGACCAATGGGGGCGGCTTCGACTGCCAATACTGCCTGATGCCTACTAATGCCGCTGATTATAACCATCGAAATATGATGGTTCATGGAAGCCATGGATTCACTATCACCTCAGAAGGTAGTTTCATCACTAACAACTCCCGTATCTTCGGCGGAGGCATAGCTTCCACTGGAACGATAACCATATTCAATTCTGACTTGGATAGAGTTGGCCCAATTATTTTGAATAATGACTCAGGAATAATCCTCGGAAATGGCGTATTCTTTTCCAACAGCACTGACGATCACGATGTCAGGGGAGGGGTTGCTTCTGACATAAATTGGAGCGAAGGAGCCATAGGCACCGGAGGGCTGACTGATATGTGGGAAAAGAGATTATCAGGACAAAGCCTGACCTTCGATGCTAGTTTCGTTACTTACGAGATTATTGGAATGCATAAATTCCCTAAATATACCAATTTCAGTAATGAGGATGGGATTTCATTCATAGATGGTGGACGGGAAAGGGTGGTTGAGATTGCTTGGTCCAAGGATAACACATGGGAAGAAGAGCGGATTTGGAGAGAAGAGGCTATGGTTTTCATTACGGATTTCAGGACTGCATGGAACCCTGAAGACTCGGGAATAGGAGATTATGGCGGAGGCCAGTTGGAGCTAGAATGGAATCAAAATATTCGAGTAAGCAATGGAGTTCCAAGAATTGAATGGTCATCAATAATAGTTCTCGATGAAAATGGAGATCAACTAAGTTATGACGGTAAATATGGTAATGCGAGTATAGGAGATTCTGTAAATGTGGAGGCAGTTCTTACGAATACGGGGACGGCTGCTGCATCAATGGCCATTAATTGTGTGGAGGGGAGTACTGGCGTTACTGCTCAGATTTCACCTTCCTTCCCGAATACAGTCATCGGGCCGGGGGAGACGCAAACAATTGCCTTCAAATGGAGGAGTTCAGCTATGGGCATTGAAACTCTGAAGTGCAGTATTCTAACACCAATCCAGCTAGTGGATGAATTTGCTTTTGGTGGAGGGGAGGCTGCTACTAATCCAGTAAACTGGAACGAGCAATTATCTATGTCTGGTGGAGCGGGAATGATTCCCGGACTGATCGCACTAATAATTGGAGCAGCAATCGGCGGATATGTATTATTTTCGATATATAATCAAGAAGATAAAGATTAGGTGTCCATTTTAGTTGCAGAATCAAAGAATTCCTTGGGCGATTGTGGACTCGGCTACTTTGAGGAATCCGGCAATATTAGCACCTGCCACGTAGTTTCCTGGCATACCGTATTTCTCAGCAGTTTCGAATGCATTCTTGTGGATATTCACCATTATCCCTTCTAGACGCTGATCTACCTCTTCCCTGGACCAACTCATCCTAAGACTATTCTGACTCATTTCCAAACCTGAAGTTGCAACTCCTCCGGCATTACTGGCCTTGCCAGGGGCAAAAAGAACCGCATTATCGTGGAACACCTCTACTGCCTCGGGGGTGCATGGCATATTCGCACCCTCTGCAACTGCCATCACCCCGCCTTCAACCAACATTTGAGCCTCCTCTGCGTTAATCTCATTCTGAGTCGCGCAAGGAAGCGCGACGTCGACTTTAGTGCCCCAGAGTAGATTCATGCTTGGTTCTGGTTGTGATTCAGTAAATTCGGCACTATCGAAATTTTGCGCATATTCCTTTATTCTCCCCCTTCTGTTATTTTTGAGATCCATGATCCAAGCCAGCTTTTCTCTGTCAATTCCGGCTGAATCGTATATGAATCCGCTACTATCTGACATTGTTACTGGCTTGCCTCCCAAGTCCAAAACTTTCTCACAGGCGAATTGGGCTACATTCCCGGATCCACTGATTGCGACAGAAGCGCCGTCGAATGTTTTTCCCTTTGCGGCGAGCATTTCTCTGGCGAAATAGACCAATCCGTAACCCGTTGCCTCAGGCCTAATTAATGATCCACCATAAGAGATCCCTTTTCCAGTAAGTACCCCAGTAAACTCATTTGCTAGTTTACGGTACATTCCAAAGAGATATCCTATCTCCCTACCTCCGACTCCTATATCGCCCGCGGGGACATCTAAATCAGCCCCAATATGCCTCCAAAGTTCGCTCATGAATGATTGACAGAACCTCTTAACCTCATCATCTGACCTTCCTTTGGGATTGAAATCAGAGCCTCCCTTTCCACCACCCATTGGAAGGCCAGTGAGGCTGTTTTTGAAAACCTGCTCGAATGCCAGAAACTTCAGAATTGACAAATTTACACTAGGATGGAATCTGAGTCCGCCCTTATATGGGCCAATTGCGCTATTGAACTGTACTCTAAAACCTCGATTTACGTGAAGAGATCCCTCATCATCATACCAAGGTACCCTAAATTGGATTACTCTTTCTGGTTCCACCATTCCGAGCGCTACATCGTAATATTGGGGATTCTCCCCCAATACGGGACCAATGCTGTCAAGTACTTCTTCAACGGCCTGCTGGAACTCATGCTGGCTCGGATCTCTAGCTTTCACTGTCTCGTAAACTGTTTTCATCGTATTGTCCATTTGGTCACCAACGATTGTGATGCCCTGATGTGGGGCGAGCAAGGCTGCCACTATTCCCCTTTTCAATGTTCCAAGAGAAAACTCAGTAATTTGTAGGTTATGAGAATAGTCTTCTCTCTGCGATATCGGCGACTCTAGCCTCATTTCCAGGCAAAGTCATAACATATACCGCCTCTTGGCTGACTTGTCTCGTTCTCAAGGCTTCGGCCATAGGCGTAACTTCACGTAGCCAACGAATTTTACCATCATCGCCCATGACTCTGACATCTACCTGAGACATTCTGGGCTCGGAAAGTAGAATTTTGATACTAGGGACATCTATAGCCACATATCCGGGACTAAGTCCTGCTCTTGCAGCAAGATCATCTTCCATTTCTCTTCTAGTTTGAGGGTCTTTTACAATAGATATTAGAGCATCTATCTGATTTCTGGATAAATCCTCCTTTCTTCTGCTCAAACATACCTTGAGTAATTTCCTATACTTCAGCCTGGTAATCATATCTTTTGAAAAGCCTCCAACCTTTTCTAGTGCTCCCCAAATCTCTGCATCTACCCTTCTTTGAAGGTCTAATGAGTCAGGTAAATCATCTCCTGCTCTCTCAACGGCTCTAGAAAGCATAACTTCTGTTACTCTGGTAACTCTATGAAAATAAACGGCACTATACATCAGTCCTCTAGCGACCAGCATTCCCTCAAGAGCAGAAAGGCCCCCTTGATCGATGGCAATATCACCTGCTTGACTTCTAATGCACTCAATAATTCTGTTATGATCGACTACTCCGTGTTTGACCCCAGTGAAGTGTGAATCTCTCAGAAGATAGTCTAGTTGGTCACAGTCCACCGGCCCATGGATTAATTGTGCCATTGTTCTATCCTCATCAGAAAAGTTATCTCTGCCTTCGGTCCAACTGAGTAAGGATCTTTCAGTCCCAGAAGCGTCAGCCCCAGTTATCAATGAGGAAACTAGCTTTGGATCTACGCCATTTCTCTCCAAAATATCTGGGATTGTTTGTCTCTCTTTGAAGGAGTTCTTTTCATCGCCCATCAATACATCATATTCTCCAAGAATTATCCCCTTGGTGACTTCCATATGGTCCATGCCTCCTCGCTCTGCTAAAATATGCTCAAGAGTATGTGAATAGGGGCCATGTCCAACATCATGAAGCATTGCCGCTGCCTTTATTGTATCCTTATCTTGTTGTTCTAAGGTGAGTGAGTCGGCCATCCTCCCTACTATGTGAGAGGCCCCCAGAGAATGTTCAAACCTAGTGTGGTGGGCCCCCGGGAATACCAAATGTGCAAGACCGAGTTGCTTGATATGACTTAGTTTATTCATCTCGGGAGTGTTGAGAAGTTCTTCCATCATCCCTTCGATTTTGAACTGCCCGTGAATTGCGTCGTTGATTACTTTCATGGGAGCACCCAGTTACTCGAGGGGCACATATGCCTTGAAGCACACGTAAGAAGCGTCAGAACAAGATATTATGCAATAGTTTATTGTATTTCAATTGTATTTCATTTGCAATACAATTATAATCCTCTTGCACCTCTCACAGACTCAGGAGGAGCAGAAGGTGCCAGGCAACAGTCCGATGGTCTCACTTAGAATTCCTGAAGACCATCTGTTAGAATTAGACAGATTAGTTGGTTTTGATGGAATGAGGAATAGATCAGACGTAATCAGGGAGGCAGTCCGTAGAATGCTTTCTTCTCCTTTGCCGGGTAAAGGCGACAGAGTAGAGGTTGACCTAGGTCCGGAACTTTCTGTAAGGCTTCAGGATTATTGTAAAATTGTTGGTGAGACTGCAGACGTTGTCCTAAGACAATCTGCAAGAGAGATGATCAGGAAGGAAATGATCGAGGGTGCAACAGTTGTAGATCTACTAAGAAAGCGTATGGAAGAAATACGCTCCAGATACGAAGACGAATCAAATATATGAGGTGAGAGAGATATGGGCGATGTTGGGATGCACGCACAAAATCAGGGGGGGCGGCTAACCCGCCCCCCCAACCAAAATTCGAAGGAAGGTAAGGGATTTGGAACTGGATTGAGGAAAATCAGAAACAGAGCTAGAAGTCTCAGTAATGCCGTGGGGTACGACTCTAGAGATGTACCAAGAGTTCGAAGAAATTCTAACAAATAATTAGCTCAACACACACACCGTCCCGCACTTTGTGCGGGGCAACCTAACTCAGGTAGAAATGGAATAATAAAATGGGATGCAAACTTATGAACGGTCAATTTCCAATCGGAATCCATGCCAGAGGAGGAATCGGATTATGGGAGGCCATTCTTTGCTCATGATTCTCCAAGGAAATCTCAGAAAGAAATGATTTCAGATGGCATAAAGGTTCTGAAAGATGGTGGTTACCTTCTTGCCGCTGCCCCTACGGGAATAGGAAAGACAGCCGCGGCGCTGGCATCGGCTCTTAGAGTATCTAATCTGTACAGTGCCAGTTCTGAAACACCAAAGATTCTTTTTCTGACTGGGAGGCAATCTCAGCACAGGATTGTGGTGGACACAATTAGAGAAATCAACAGAAGGATTCCTCAAGGCTTCTCAAAAGTGAAGTTAGTAGACATAATCGGTAGGGAGGGGATGTGTAAAGTCGTAGACAGAGCTACTGGAAAGTGCAATTGTGAGGTCGGAGTGACAGAGTCGGAAAGAAGGTTTTTGAGAGCTGATTTGGAGGAATTCATCCACTCAGAACCAAGACATGTTAATCTAGTCTTGAAACGAGTCGAAAAGAGTGGGGTCTGCGCTTGGGCTACAGCTAGAGAAGCTGCCAGATCAACAGACGTAATAGTTTGTGACTACAATCACGTCTTCGTAGAAGGAGTCAGGGAGGCCTCACTTCCAGTAATGGGTGTTGAATTAAATAATTCCATACTAATTGTTGATGAGGCCCACAATCTTCCTGATAGAATTAGGAGTGGATTGGAGAGAAGGATTACTGAGAGAGTCTTCGAAAGGGCTTTGTCTGACGTAGAAGAATACAAAGAAAATTTGGAGAAGAATCAAAGAGATCTCGATATACCAGAATCTAACCAACTCAGAGAAGCAAGATTACTCGAGAAGCAAATTAAATCTCTGAGAGACGATACGAGCCTCATAAAATGGTTCGAAGAAAGGAAGAAGCAGATTGAGGAATCCAGAGGCGATGATCTGAGGGTAGACACTCAGGAATTCCTGGATGTGATCTCTCATGCAATTGACGGAGTTCTGGAAGATGATTCTGATAATGGAATTCAAAGAATCGAAATGATGATTTCTAGATTATTGGCAGTAGTGGTAGAAGAGGACGAAGATTTAGAAGAAGAAGAGCAGAATGATTGTATTAGACTCGGTGAAATTCTAGAGATTTGTATCAAGTATCGTAATAGTTCAGCATTGGCCCTGGTTTTCGATGAAGTTCTAGAACAACCCCGAGTTACCAGTCATCTTCTTGACCCGAGTGTTGTTGGTGAGTCGATATTCGAAGAATGCATTGGATCGATTCTCATGTCGGGAACCTTATTCCCTCCTGAAATGTATGCAGAGATTCTAGGCATTCCAACCGAACTTGCTGATTGCAAAGAGTATTCCTCAGGTTTTCCACTAGGAAATAGGCCTGTCCTCATTGCCAATGACGTCACAAGTAAATTCACTGAAAGGGAGAAGAGTTTTGACTCGATAATTGAGCATTTGAGATCTGTTATTGACAATACAAAAGGGAATGTCGCAGTCTTTGCCCCGAGCTACTCAATGCTAGAAAAGATATATGCAGAATTTGAAAAGAGTTGGTGCTCCAAAGCAATCATCAAGGAAGAGCAGAGGATGAGCAAAAGAAGGGTCGAGGGCCTTATTTCCAAGTTGTACGAACATAGAGATATGAGGGGGGCTGCTCTATTCGGAGTACTTAGTGGAAAGTTGTCAGAGGGGATTGACTACTCCGACAACGTACTGAACGCGTTGGTTTGTGTAGGGCTGCCACTTCCTCCACCAAGCACCAGACAGGATGCGCTATTGGAATACTATTCCAAGAAATTTGATAGGAACAGAGCGTGGAAATATGCCAGCCTCCAACCTGCAGTTAATAGTATTCTACAAGCTCTTGGCAGGCCAATTAGGAAGAAAGAAGACAGGGCGATAATTGTACTCCTTGAGAAAAGAATTCTAGAGAATAGAGTCCGAAGATGCATGCCAGAAATGCAGAAAATGCAGACTTCAAATCCTGCCAGGACAGCTGAGAGGGTAAAGTCATTCTTTGAGATTTGATAATCAATGGGTTCATTCGGGCGGAGTTTCTGGGTAGTTCATGGAGTGGAGAAGGATCGATGTGGAAATAGGCGATTCAAAGGAAAGTGAGGATAGCGATACCGTCGAAATTAGTATGGGTTTCGATACAGATGCCAAGGCAATGCATAGTGATTTTCTATCTGAGTTGACGCATCTCACAGAGGTCCAAGAGAGACATTACAATGTCATAAGAGAAATAGAGTCTGAAGTGCAACGTATTTCTGTATCGCCCCTAGATGAATTTGTATCAGAGTTCGGAGCAGAATTGAGTGAGTACGAAATAAGCATCCCGTTCAAGACTACAAACATATCGGGAATATCTATGGAGACGAAAGACGACGACGAGGGGCAATTAGTTAGGATCATTGAATCAGAGAGATTTGGGGGTTTGATCAAATCATTCCGACTTCCATTAGGAAAAGGGGTAATTGGGGCCGGAATTGAAGGAGAAATTCTGTCAGTCAAACTTGATAATTACTCGCCTGGATCAGTGTGATTCTCTACTCTCTTCGGTATCTCATCCAATGATTCCAGTTCGCTCATTACTGAGGATAATGCGAGTTGGGCGTTATCTCTGTGCGAGTCTCCGAGAACATGGCTTGAGTACCTTGCTTCTTCGAAAATCCTATCCAAGGAAATCAGAGCCGCCTCGCTTATTGGAAGTGCTTTCCTAATCGCTGTCTCGAATTCTCTTACCGTCTCGAAGTTCCTCCTTAGGAATCCTCCCTTCATTAGCGTAGAACAAAGATTCTCATAGCACGTAAAAATTGCCTTTCTGTATTCGTCCCCCGATGCCAACATTTCCACTGTTTGCCCGAAAATATTTGCCAATTCCTTGATAGCTGTTTTCTTTCTTCTACTCGCTAGCATCGCTCCAAGTGAAACTACTATTGCAGCGGCAATCAGAGAGAATACCGCGAACATAGCGGCACTCATTAACGAGTCTGACTCTTGTTCTTCGTAACCTATTTCTATTCCATCGGAAGGTAGTAGTGCGATACTACCCGGTTCGATGAATTCGGATTCAGAACTAATAATGATGCTTAGAACGCCCCATCCTTGAGGTGGTGGAGATCTCTCAGAAAGTGGAGGCAATGGGGCCATAGACTTGAATTCATATTCGAAAACCCCCTCAGAACTAGTCAATTTTGATATAGAGAAATGTGTAGTTGAACCGTTTGCTAGTGTTGATGTGAGGGCGAGGCCTTCTAATGGTAAGCCAGTATCCCTTGCAGTGGCATTTACTGTACCTCTGATCACCCTTTGCCCCTCAGAAAGTTGTATTTCTGAAAGAACGAAATCCACTTCTACCATCACTAAAATCTCGATATCCTTCGATGCCCCGTTGAGGAATCTACTCAAATCCGAGGATACATCGAGAGTAACTGTATTCTTACCTGGATTCATTAGTTCCTGCGCCTTTGATCTTATCTGGAAGTTCATGGTATTGGGATTGTCCCAAGGACCGTACGTTATCGGTAGGTTTGATTCGCCCCAAGAAAGTGCCATAGATAAGTTAGAGAATATAGAGGACTCCCCTCCGACTTCCCTTATCAACCCTTGAATCATTATGGATCCGGAAGGCGAAGAATCCCCTCTTACAATCATATTGGTAATAGGTTGGATCTCCAGGACAATATCCGAGAGGGCGAATACTTCCTCTTTTGCAAAGGTGGGCAAGTAAAGGAATTCACCTGGATATGAGAATGAAAAGTTGTGTGATCCTCGGCTGAGTGAGTATGATACTCTGTGAGAATAGGAAAAGAATCCTCCTGCCTCAGTAGTGACTTCTTCGACTACTGTCCCGTCCAATAGAATAGTCACGACCCTACCATCTAGTCCTTGCTCGAACCCGGTGTCTGATTCGAAAAGTCTTCCAGAAAGATTCCAGAAAGAGCCCCTGGTTGAGTAGGTTTCCTGGACCTGAGGGTATATGGAGGTGTGATATGAGACTGTGAAAGATGAATCAGAACTGCTAGATCTGTAGAATCCCTGCTCGGGCGCTAGGATAGAGACTGAGTGATTACCCACATCCATGGATTCGGGGACAGTCCACTGGAGGGACCAGCTCCCGTTGTCTTGACTACTAGTAATGCCAACTAAAACACCATCAACGAATATCTCGATAGTATGGCTTCCAAGCCAACCATCTTCGAGGTTATCCTTGACTTTACCAGAAAGTAAGAGGGTGTCTCCAACAGCAACTGGGTTTGGTTCATCTATCGATAGAAAAACAGGCGAGAAGACAGTGAAAACCACTGTGGAGTTAGAAGAAGTAATGAATTCCTCACCTTCGTAGAAAACTCCGACAATCATTGGTCCGAGAGGCATATCTGGAGGAATGGGGATGAATCCAGTGAAAGAACCGTTTTCTCCCACATCAATTGAAGATATTTCCACACTGTTAAGCCTCAATGAAAGGGTCCTATTTGCTAGAATTCTGCCTATTCCATCTGTAAGAATGCCTTCGACTGTGACTACCTCAGTCCTATCAATTTCACCAGGGGGTGTATTGATTACTACCTGAGATGTTTGGGTGACATTGAACACTATGAAATCTGATGATCCCAAGTAGTATTCCGGGTTCAGGGAGTCGCCTTGGCCCATAGGATCTACCCATGAGAACCCCCCCAGAAATTCAACGGTGGCGTTGTGTGGGCCAAAACTCATATCCAATGGGATTTGATATGTTATTGACCATGTACCCGAGGATGAGTTCGAGAGTGTAGTGAAAGAAGGGCCTACGTCAATTCCATCTATTCTCAAGTGAATCAGGCCTCCTTTCAGTTCTCCTGCTTCATTCAGAGGTTGTCCCCTCTCGTCCAGAAGCTTTCCAGAGAAAATAACAGAATCACCGGCAAATGAAGGAGATGAGGCCTCTAAGAGCTCCAATTGTGTTGGAGCCAAGACTACGACCCTTGTCCATGTCTGGTCCCCCAATAAGCCTGTTGTACCATTTATTCCAGAGAATGTTGCCGTGACTTGCATGGGTCCGGGATCTCTATCTGGCCTAACGATAATTGAAGCAGAGGCATTACCATCCAAGTCAGTAAGACCCCCCCAAACGGTAGAGTTGTCGATCTCCACAATGATTGTAGCAGACTGAACCGATTCCCCCGAGTTATCGATCAATGACATATCGATGTCTATAGCTTGGCCTCTTATGATTCGGCTATCTGGATCTAAGTCGCTTGGACTTGTGATTGTTATTACAGAATAACCCCGACTTTCGAAAACGGAGAATCCTGTAGCTGAGGTAAAATATGTTACTTGGGGGGTAAAAGAAACTGAAAGGCCATGAGGCCCTCTGGGGAAAGAAAGATCGAGTCTCAACTGCGCCGACCAAGTCCCATTGCCTTCGAATGAGACCTGTAAAACTGTGAAAGAGTTAGTTTCGTCGTCAATAGAGAATGTTAGAGTTGGACTGAGTGAGTTTCCATCTCTATCTGATAATCCTGATCCGTTGCTAGATGTTAGAGATCCTGTGATGTTGAAAAACTCTCCAGGAAGGGGGTTTGCGGTTATGGCATCTATCACCATACTTGTTTGAGAACGGACAGTTATTGTGTTCAGCACACTAATTGCAGCATTTAGATCTGAAGACCCATTGAAGAGGAATGTGACATTAACCAATCCGAGAGGATGATCATGTGGTATTTCGAATTCGAAGACTACACTTCCGTCTGAATCGGTGAGCTCGGATTCTATCCATGTATCATGGAATTTAAGCAACACAGGGAAGCCACCTAGTGGGTTTTCATTATCACTAAATTCAACTAATCTCGAGGTTATAGATGCTGTATCGCCTCGATTCACTATCGTATTGATGAATGGGGTTAGTCCTACAAATTGGGATACTCCCATTACTAGAATTAAGGCATCTCCCGAACCAGTGAGGTAGAAAGGCGTAGAGCCGTTTACTACGCTGACAACTACTATTCTTTCTCCCCTGATTACTCCATTCCCCAGAGTATCAGTCGGTACTGAAATATTGAAACCACCAGACTGATTTGTAGTTTGGTTTTCAATTAACAGCTCCTCTGGTTCGTCTAGGAAGAAGACATTTATTCCCACTGGTCCGGAAACAGACCTATTGGAATCGACAGAATCTAGAACAGTTCCTTCAATCGTGAAATATTGGAGTGCGGTTACTTGGGTCGGAATCCACGAAATCTGAACGCTACTGGAGACTTGAACTGTTAGGTTGTGGAAGGTCTCGTTACCTGTCCATCTTCCAGCCCCGGGCGTGGTTAGATTGTCTGAAATATCATCTGGAGCGTGGATTCGGATATCATAGAATCCGGGTGGAGTGGAAGATGGAATGACCGGATTGAAAGAAGCAATGCCCTGAAAATCGGTTATTCCAGACTGAAGAACTTGCTGCTGAGGACCGCCCCAGTCGAAGTAAAGATCCAGAGAAACCCCTGCCAGACGGCTGTTATCTTCAACATCTGAGACCTCTGCGTCGAAAATAAGTTGCTCTCCAGCTACTAGTATTGAGTCCTGAGGATCCACCTCGATGGCGAATTCCGACTGAATTCCCGCCAGAATGGAGACAGGATCGCCAGGATTGTAGAAGCTGCCGCCAGGAGGAGGGTTGTCTGTGAAGTCAAGACTGACTTCGATTTCGTACACCCCAGATGGAACGCCTGGTGGCATTTGGAAAGAAATATTGTAAGAACCTGTGGAATTAGTCCAACCACTAGCTAGGTTGTAGATTACTGGTGGAGCAGGCTGACCATCGGGAGTAAGTGGAAGTTCGGATGGGACACTCAATTTTACATCTACAGAGGAGTTATTTCCTGAAATCTGATTCAATAAAACCATATCCCTTGCGAAACCGGAAATCCAGTTGGTATATCCCTTAGGGGTCCAATCATTACCTAGTGTTGCCGTTGCATTGGCTAACCCTCGTACCCTCACGATCCCGGACGTAGAATTGGGAGTAAGCCAGGTAGATCCCTCATAGCTTAAATTCCAAAAATAGTCCCCCGGAGTCATTGTGAAAGATGGAGTGAACGAAGGAGTTATTCTCCCCCCATCTGAGCCTGTCGAATTCCACTCCGAATCATCATCGAAATCAAGTGTGAAGTTTCCTTCGAATGGGGCGAAAGGAGTTCCAGAATGATCAGAAAGAGAGACATCGATATCGTACGACCTTCCTCTTATGGCCGAAGTAAGGTTATAGTCAAAAATAACAAAGCTGCGGATTCCGTACTGGTCGATGAATAGGTCCTGGTCGTTTGCATTCAGATTATCTGAATCGAACTGAATCCTGATATCGACTGGGCCAGCGGGAAGGGGGACTTCAGAAGATCCGAAGTTCCATGAAATAGAGAAATCTCCGGGATTAGCCCCCCATGTTGAGTCGTTGAGATACCAAGAAGAAATATTTACGAATGGGCCTGAAACGTCTGCTCTTCTCATCTCTAAAATCAGCGAACCGTTTAGGGGAGTGGGAGATGCACCTCTGCTCAAAACGGTGCCATTCAGGTATATGTTGCTATCAATTTCAAGTATCGAATTATTTGCTCCTTGTGATTCTAAATCAACACTAAGATTGGGGGATAATGTAATGTTGAGCTGGAAATCTAGGGATTTGGGTCTGGCGTGATATACCGGGGGTGTGGCGTTGTTTAGATCTGAA
>MDSX01051696.1_pt1 | contig 13617 bp, 9 predicted proteins | sample 811141 | NCBI WGS metagenome assembly MDSX01 (sample SAMN05326642, study PRJNA326480) | marine metagenome | isolation source: seawater | place: Atlantic Ocean: South East | collected 2010
AGTGTAAAGCGAATGTTAAATATGTAACATCGTTTGGGTCCGCTTTAAGTAGTTTGGGTCCGCTTTAGTGGTATTTGGATCCGTTATAGCGCCATCTTGGGTCCGCCCTCGGTGGTCGTCCGACGATTGACGTCGCGCGCGTTCGAATTCAAACGCGAACGACGACGCGGACGACACGTTCGCGCATTTGCGCGCGAACGACGCGGCACACGACGACGACGAGCGTGAAATGTCGAGACTGACGGAGCGACAGCAGCTCGCGCGCGCGATGGCGGAGAGCTCCGCGATGACGCCCGCGCTCGCGACGACGCGCGACGCGAAGGGGCGAGCGACGACGCGCGACGCGACGGGCGATGGGACGCCGCGAACGCCGGCGCCGCGCGCGACGACGACGACGCGGGGGACGATGGATTCGAGCTCGACGTCGACGACGCGCGGGAAGCGACGGTCGAGGGTGGAGAAGGAACTGGCGAGTCTGGCGCCGTGGGCGTGGGACCCGCTCGTGGGGCGACACGCGCCGGGGCCGTCGGCGCTGCGGGATTTCTCAGAGGTCGTCGCGGACGGCGTCGCGGCGCGCGTGGCGAACGCGATCGGGAGCGGGCAAAAAATTGAGATGAAGACGTTCGATCGCACGCTGGCGCTGCGGGGGGACGACGCGAGAGAGGGCGAGGGGGGGGCGAACGCGCGAACGAAGCCGCGGGAGAAGACGACGCGGGAGAAGGAGACGAAACGAGCGAGCGCGACGACGGTGACGAAAACGACGGGGACGAAAAGTCGAGAACGTTCTTCCAAGGCGGCGGCGGTGACGCCGATCGTTTTGTCCAAGACTTTGGACGACGTCGCGGCGACGCCGACGGAGAAGAAACCGACGCGGACGAGCGCGAGGACGACGCGCGGATCGAACTCCGTGCAGACGACGGCGATCGAGGTCGTCGACGTCGCTGAAAAGGAAAACAAACCCATCGCTAGAAAGAAAGCGATCGAGCAGCGCGAGATCGGTGCACGCGTCAAGCGAAGCGGAGCCGGAGTGCTCAGGGACTCGAACGGCGCCGCGGCGAAGAAGGAAGCGACGCCGACAGAGGTCGCGCCGGCGGCGAAGAAGAGAAAGACACCGCCAGCGCAATCGGTGGCAAAAGACACCAAGACGGTCGTGAAGGCTTTCCAGACCCCCGCCGCGACGAAGAAGCGCGCCATCGCGCCGGTGGAGGAAAAGACGCCGTCCAGGGAAGATCTCGCGCTTCGAAAGTTAACCGTCGCGCGAAAGCAAAGAATGGAAGCACAGTTAGAGTTGGTACTCGCGAAAACGTACGTCCGAGCGATCAAACGTCCGATCATTCCGCAGGCAAAGCCATCGCAAAGATTACTCGATGCGTATCGCGCTTTTTCTCTCGCGTGCGCGGCGAACAGAGAGGCGCCGCCAAAGCCGGCTGCACGTCCTCGAACGCTCGAGTTCGGCGCCGCACTCGCACGCGGCGTCGATACTTTGAGAGCCGAAGATGAGAGCGTCGTAGCGGGCGTCAACTAGGGATTATTTCAATCAACAAGAGCAGTTTCTAAAATTTTCTATTTTGCATTGCAGTATGTATTTGCGCGCCGCTAGGACTCGTCATCGGACGTTGAATTTGTTCCTCTCTAGAAACAACCATCCTCTATGTATGTGCTCTATTCCCCTCTCTTACTGTTTGAATGTGTTTAAGCGTGCGTGTCTCTCCCTCTCGTCTCGGCTACGCCACGCTCTGCGCTCCGTTGGCGACTTCCGGGCACCCGGCGGTGATGAGTTCTCGCACGCGCGCGAGAACTATTTCGTTCGGGCACGCGCAGGAATCCGCGGTGAACGGGTAACTCACGACGAGCGAGCCAAGAACGAGCAATTCGACGTCACCCGGCCCATCTGGCGCCGGACGTTCCGTGAAAGGCACCATGTTGGCGCGTAAGCACCGCTTGACTCTCTCCAACTGCGTCCCAGCGCTCGGTTTCAGGAGTGCCGTCATGCCGGCGTACGTGCTATTTGCCCCCCAAGAATTCGTTCTCGAGGCACTCATCGACTTCATGGCCTTCGTCATCGCGTCTCCTTGTTCACCACCGCTCGTCATCCACCCGTTCCCGTTTGTCTTTGTCTTACTCAGCGCGTCCAGCGCGAGCGCGTTCCCCCCCACAACCTCCACCGCCTTTACCGCGTGCCCGGGCACGATCACGCACGCATCGTCTCGCAACGAGCCATTCGCGCGCACACCGTCCGTTCCCGTGGCGAGCACGATGGTGAACGACTCCGGATCCAGAGAGTACACCGTCCCCTGCCTCGTCGTCCCGTCGCTCAGCGTCATGAGCACTTCTTGTCCGAGCAGCGCCTTCAGGTGCGCGGGATTCAGACTCTTCAGCGCCTGCGTGGAAGATTTAAATAATTTTACGTCAGTCGATGCCGTCGCCTTCGCGCGCGCCTTCGCGCGTCTCCTCGTCTTCTCTTCTCCTCTTCTCCTCTCCCCACACCCGAAAGTGCCGAAGCTTGAAACGACCCGCGGCAAGCACACCCGCGCTCGACCTCCCCCGTCGTTCGTCTCGCGCGCCGCGGCGTCCCCGCACGAACGCGCATCGCGAAGAAACGTTTCTCCATCGTCGCGCGCCTCCATCGTCGCGCGTCTCCATCGCCGCGCGCGTGACGCGCGCCCACTCGCATCGAAGCGTCGGCGCGCCGCCGAACGTCCGTCGCGGAGACGCACGCGAAATCGCGCGCGCCTCGCGCGCCTCGCGCGCCGTCGCGGCCCGTGCGGCGCGTAAATTCGCGCGTCGTAATTATACTCATCGGATCGCGCGCTCGACGCACCTCGGTGTCCATCGCGCGCGGCGTCGTCGCGCCGTTCGCGCGCGCGCGCGCGCCGCCGCGGGCGACCGCCTCGCGCGCGTCGTCGCCGTCGCCGTCGCCGTTCGCGTCGACGCCGCGCGCATCGCTCGCCGATCGACGCGTGTCCGTATCCGCGCGTTCGATCGAGCGCGCGAGCGCGCCCGCGGGGAGCATGCGCGCCGCGACGGACGCCGCGAAGCGTCGGCGCGAAGTGCCGCGCGCGCGCCGCGACCGACGCCCTATCCGCACGCGCGTCGGGGGGGGCCTTTGTCGTATTCGAGCGAAGATTCGCCCATGTGTGGTAAAAATCGGCTGACGCGGCACGCGCGGCGGCTCGATTCGATTGGTTGCGATTTCGAAGATATTTTTCGACGCCGTCGCGGTCGGTCGGTCGGTCTCGCGGCGACGCCGGAGGCGCGGGTACGCGTAGCCGCGCGGTCTGTGCGCGCGCGCCGATGGTACGCGTGCGAACGCGTGTCAATGAAGGGTACAATAATTTACACGAGCGAACGCGCGACGTCAAGTCGCGGAGGACGGCGACGAAGGCGAGGTTTACGGCGACTTGATGCGGCCGCTGTCCAACTTGTCGAAGAATTCCACCGTCGACTTAGTCATGGCTTCTTCGTCCTCATCCATGCGATCTTTGATGCTCACGGCGGAAGCGAGCGCTTTTTGACGTCGTCGGTAGTACTTGTAGCCGAAAAATACGCACAGCAGACCGCCGCCCATCATGATGCCTATGCCGTACGTGGGCACGTCCGCCGGCGGCGGGCTCGGCGGCGGTGGGCTCGGTGGTGGCGGCGGACTCGGCGGTGGTGGGCTCGGTGGTGGTGGCGGTGGAGTGTACGTGCCGTCGACCGCCCACACGCTCGCTGGTCCGTCGAAGTTCTGCAAGCCGCCGGGTCGACCCCACGCCGCGTTCCACGCCGTGGCGCCAACAAACATCTGCACGTAAACGGGGGAACCGGATCCAGTATAATTACTCCAACTGGTGATGTCCTTGTCGAACGCCTTGGCTTCGGAGAACATGTATGCCATGTCCTGCACCTGGGCGACGGTCCAACCGCTGATGTCTTGGTTGAATACTGTGGCGTTGTGAAACATTTGATACATCTGCGTCACCGAGGACACGTTCCAACCCCCGATGTTTTGATTGAACGAGATCGCGTTCGAAAACATGTTAAACATATCCGTCACCTGACCCACGTTCCACGCCGAGATATCGACGTTGAACGACTGCTTATCCTTGAACAGTTGTCTCATTGAGGTCACCAGGCTGACGTCCCAAGAACCGATTGCGACGCCGTTGTCCACGCACGTCGCGAACGTCGGGTCCGTCGACGCGCACGCGTCCACCCGCGTCTGCAGTGCCGTCAAATTGCTAAACGCCACTGCACCCGGCACCGCGCGCGCGAGACGCGCGGCGGCGACCGCGCACGTTCCCAGGACGCGCGTCGCCCGCGCCCGCCTCGCGCGCCCGCCTCGCGCGCGTCGCCGACGTCCATCGGCGCGCGTCATCGCGCGCGCCGGCGTCGAGATCGTCTCGCGTTCGTCTCCGATCCCGGCCTCGCGAATCGCGCGCGCGTCGTTCCGCGGCGCGCGTCGCGCGACGCGCGCGAATCGCGAACGGGTCGACGCGCGACGCGCGATCGGTGCGCCATCGATGGCGTTCGAGCGTCCCATCGTACGTGATCGCGCGTCATCGCGCGCGAATAAACGCGTCGTTAGGGTATACACTGCTACGCATACCCGGATGTCCGATTGTGTTTGAAAACCGCCGGCGCGCGCGCCGGCGACGACGCGCGACGGCGGACGACGGCGCGCGACGGACGCGCGGCGCGACGAGGACGAGGACGATGGCGACGACGACCACCGTGGCGCTCGCGGTGACGCCCGGCGCGCGGTTCGCGTCGATGGGCTCGAGCGAGACGCGAACGCGCGCGATGGGACGGCGCGCGGCGGCGGTGACGGCGACGCGGCGCGCGCGCGCGGTGGCCACGCGCGCGAGCGCGAAGCGAGCGCTGGTGAGCGTGAGCGATAAGAGCCAGATGAACGAACTCGCGAGAGGGCTGGCGGGATTGGGGTACGAAATCGTGTCCACGGGCGGGAGCGCGAAGGCGATCGAGGCGAGCGGGACGGCGGTGACGAGCGTGGACGCGGTGACGGGATTCCCTGAGATGCTCGATGGACGCGTGAAGACGCTGCATCCGGGCGTGCACGGAGGTATACTGGCGAAACGTGAGGACGCGTCGCACATGGAGGCGATCGCGAAGCATGGGATCGATACCATCGACGTCGTGGCGGTGAACCTGTACCCGTTTCGGGAAACCGTGGCGGGCGGAGGAGATTTCGCGCAGTGCGTGGAGAACATCGATATCGGTGGACCGGCGATGATTCGGGCGGCGGCGAAGAACCACCCGCACGTGTACGTCGTCGTCGATCCGAACGATTACGAAAAGTTGATTGAACATTTGAAGAGTTCGCCGAGCGCGGCGGACGACTTGAAGTTCAAGCGCGAGTTGGCGTGGAAGGCGTTCCAACACTGCGCCTCGTACGACTCCGTGGTTTCGGAATACTTGTGGAGTCAAATCGGCGAGGGTGCCCCAGCGCCCGAGCTTTCGGTGCCGATGACGCTCACGGCGGCGCTGCGATACGGGGAGAACCCGCACCAACCCGCCGCGGTATACGCGGATGGTTCGCTCGCCGAGTCTACGGGCGAGGGCGTGGCGCGATCGATCCAGCATCACGGCAAGGAAATGAGTTACAACAACTATCTCGATGCCGACGCCGCGTACGGGTGCGCGTGCGATTACCCGACGAGCGATCCGACGTGCGTCATCGTCAAGCACACCAACCCGTGCGGCATCGCGAGCGCGAGCGGCGCCAATGGCGATTTGCTCGAAGCTTACCGCATGGCGGTTCGCGCCGATCCGATCTCCGCGTTCGGTGGCATCGTCGCCTTCAACTGTACGGTCGATGCGGACATGGCGCGAGAAATTCGCGAGTTCCGCTCTCCCACCGACGACGAGACGCGCATGTTTTATGAAATCGTCATCGCTCCGTCCTACACTCCCGAAGGTTTGGAGGTGTTGAAGGGTAAGTCCAAGACGCTGCGCATCTTGGAAACCAAGCCGCGCACGGGATCAACGAAGAGCTTGCGACAAGTCGGCGGTGGCTGGCTCGAGCAAGCCTCGGACTCTCTCGTGCCCGAGGACATTACGTTTGAAGCCGTCTCTGACGTCAAACCCACGCCAGAGCAACTCGAAGCCTTGAAGTTTGCCTGGCGCGCGGTCAAGCACGTCAAGTCCAACGCCATCACCGTCGCCACCACCGGTCGACTTCTCGGCATGGGCTCCGGCCAGCCCAACCGCGTGAACTCTGTTCGCATCGCCCTCGAAAAGGCGGGCGAAGAGGCGCAGGGCGCCGTTCTCGCCTCGGACGCCTTCTTCCCTTTCGCTTGGGGCGATTCCGTGGAGATCGCGTGTCAGGCCGGCATCAAAGCCATCGCCCATCCCGGCGGTTCCATGCGCGACCAAGACGCCGTGGACGTGTGCAACAAGTACGGCGTCGCCCTCGTCACCACCGGTCATCGACACTTCCGTCACTAGTCGTCGCGCGTTCGTTCCCGCGCGCTCTTCCCGAGCGCGCGCATCGATGCTTTAACGATCCCAGACGTATTTAGCTTCAACATGATCGCACCACCACTCCCGCGTCGTCCCGCGTCGTCCGCGTCGCGCGCGCCTCGTTCGCTCCTTCTCCTCGTTCTCCCTAAAAATGGTCCGTTCGCGTTCCCCCCCGCGACCGTTGCGTCATTCCGCGACGCCCGTCCGTCGTCGGTCGCGCGTCGCGCGCGTCGATCGCGTCGATCGCGTCGAGCGAACGACGCGCGGTTCGTAGCCGTCGCCGACGGCGCGCATGTCCTCCGCGCGCGCGTCGCTCGCGCCCGACGACGCCGCGGGGGAACGTCGCGCGACGGCGACGCGATGGCAGGGACAAACGCGCGCGACGACGACGACGACGTGCGCGTACGGCGCGATCGATCGAGGCGATGGAAGCGAGAGCGTCGATGGACGTCGCCGAGGGAGCGTTCAGGGCGCGGGGGGGGAACGGAAGGCGACGGATGGACACGGTGCGCGAAGACGCGAAGACGCGAAGACGCGACGACGGGAGACGAGAATCGATGCGAGGCGATGAACGACTGACGACGCGCGCTCGCGATGCAGAACAAACGGCAACGGCGATGAGCGCGGTGAGGTACCAGATGTCGCCGACGCCGAACGAGAAACGACGGTTGAGCTCGATGACGAGCGCGCGGGAGGGGTTTCAGGGCGTCGCTTCGATGGAACGAAACGCGAAGCGACGACGGGCGACGGGGGGGGAGTGGGAGATTGGGAATTTGGGAAAATTGCCAACGGAAGTGTTGGAGCTCGTGCTGTTGAATCTTGACGTGAAGGACTTGGCGCGCGTGGCGTCGACGTGCACGTATTTTAACGCGAGCGGAATCGTGGAACGCGTGGCGGGGGCGAGGATGGAGTTCGTGCCGCGCGCGACGGCGTTGATGCTCACGAAACGGGATTCGTATCTAAAAGCTTGGCATCACTGTACGTTCAGCGAACGCGCGGAACGCGCGGCTGGGAACGTGTCGCTGGGGCAGTTTCACACCGCGTGCGTGACCGGGAACGAGAGCGACACCACCGGGATGGTGGTTTCAACCTTCGGGCGCGGTTTCCACGGGCAAATTGGCGACGGTTCGTTCGAAACGCGCGCGGTGCCAACGCAATTGAATCTGAACGATAAAGCCTTGGATATCGGTCGGGTAGAAGGCTTTTTCTTGGACTCGAGGAACGATTTCAAAGGCGTCGACTCCATCTCTCTCGGCGGCTCGCACAACGTGGTGCTGTCCAGAGATGGCACAATCGTCACGTGGGGGCTCGCGAGCTCGGGCGAGCTCGGGCATGTTGGAACGACTCCGATCGAGGTAAACGTGCCGCGTTTTGTCACAGTGCGTAGCGCTGAAGACAAGATCACGCAAATCGCCACTGGGTTCAACCACACGCTCGCCGTCGATCGCGCGGGTCGTTTGTTTGCATGCGGCCGTGGACGTTCGGGGCAACTCGGTCTCGGAACTTTTCGCGACGGCGCGCCGTTCGCTCGCATCGCAGCCTTACGCGGGATGCGCGTGGTAAGCGCAGTTGCAGGTGGTGCGCATAGCATTTGCATCACTTCCGACGGTAACGTTTGGTCGTGGGGTGATTGCAGATACGGACAGCTTGGTTTGGGCGATCTCACGTTTGCCGCCGCGGCTGGATGGAACAACGGCGTACCGTGGCCATGTCTCGTTGAATCGCTCAACGACATGGATGAACCCGTGGCGAGCATGTCCGCCGGCGGCGCGCATTCCATCTTTGTCACCACTGGCGGCCGCATGTACGTTTGCGGTCGCGGAAAGCACGGCGCGCTGGGTGTCGGTAGATCCACGTACACCGGCGGATGGCCTCATCCGAAAGAGCGTAAGGTCTGCGCGAATCGATTATCACCCGACGCGGTGAACATTCACCACTTTGTTCGTCGAGCCGATGGTTCTATTATGGAAAATCGCGTGCAGAAGTGCTCGTGTGGTACACGATGTCGAGTCGCTGTCGCCGCCGCGGGCGCGACGCACTCGTGCGTACTCACTTCGTGCGGCGGCGTCTTTACGACGGGTGAAAACTCGTACGGTCAGCTCGGACACGGCGACAAAACCTCAACCTACGTCTTCACTCGCGTCGAAGCGTTGCGTGGGAAGACAGTCACCACCGTCTCCGCCGGTCACAACCACACCGGAGCCGTCGTGGAGAGCGCGGAAAAGGGCGAAAGTAGCTTGTACTTGTGGGGACGCGGCGACTGGGGACAGCTCGGTAACGGTGACTTGCGTTCATGCACCAAGCCACAAGAGGTGAAAGAACTCTCTGTGGCACCGCCGCGCCCAGAGAACGAAGCGCTCATGTACAAGCAAGATTTGGATGCCGCCGATTCCGACAACGAAAGTGGTTCCGATGACGATTCCGACGCGTAATCTCTCATTATGCAGCGCATCGAGACGAAACGAAATAGCATAAAAAATAGTTCGTGATGTAATATTAAGCGTGTGTCATCAAAGTTCTTCACGAGCGAGCTCTTCGGCGGTGAAATCGTCGGTGAAATCCTCGTCCTCAGCGCGCGAAGAGCGGGACAAGAAGCCCTTGGCCTTGTTCCATGCGTTCTTCGCCGTGGACGCAGCCTTATCCTTCAAATCGCCCAGTTTTTCGGCCACGTTGGCGACAGCCCCTTTGGACTCGCCGCTGTCGAACGCACCAGCGAACGGGGACTCGTCGTCGTCGTCGTCGTCGTCGTCGCCGCCCATGCCCATGCCGCCCATCATCTGATCGCGGCTGAACATTTGCGCGCCGCCCATGCCCGGCATACCCTTCATTCCCGCCATCAATCGCTCCATTTCGACATCTTTCTTGTCTCTCTTCTTGAACTTCTCTCCCTTCGGCCGATCGCTCGGCAACGGCGGTATCTTGCCTCCGCACGAGTTTGTCTCCTCCTCGCACAACCACTCGCGCAGCGCCCCTCTCAAGTCGCCCGCGTTCGACGTGTACAAAAACTCACCCACGTCCGTATCCCGCGGTCCAAGAATGTCCTCACACGCCTTCACGATCGTCTTACACTCCTTTCCGCACTCTCCGTAGTTTTCTTTACCCATGTCCACCACGCGCAACCTCGAGCCCTTCTCTTGCAAGTCCTTCGTGATGATCCAATCGCCCTCCTTCGCGCTCGGGTCGCACATTTTTTCAATCTTTTCGATCACCATCGTCTCCGTGAGTTTCTTCTCCGGCGTTTCCTCGCGCAGCGCGGCGTACTCCTGCGTCACGGCGTCCGCGAGGTGTTCGCACACTTCACACTTGATGAACTTGACGTCAGATTTCACCGCGCGCGCGATCGGTTTGCTCGGCTTGGCGTCCGCGCACGCGACGAGACCGGCGATGGCGATGGACGCGGCGATGGTGGTGACCGCGCGTCGCGCGTTCGCGCGCTTGGACGGCATCGCGAGGCTGAAGCTTCGAACGCGAGGTGGAGTGTGAGGGACGCGCGCGCTGGAGGGTCGTCGGGTCGGCGGCGAGCCGCGAGCGCGAACGCGACGAACGAATGACGCGGAAAGACGCGAGACGCGGCGCGGGGGGCGCGTGTGATTAAAAGAATCGATAAATGAGGACGCGATGCGCGGTGATCACGACGCGGCGGTGACGGCGATGGTGAGATGGACGTCGCGAACGACGTAGGCGTCGCCGCCGCGAGGAGAGCGATCGAGCCGGAGCTGCGCGGCGAAGCCGTCGACGGCGAGCGCGCCGACGGTGATCCATACCGACGGTTTGTCTTCAGTCGTCGCGCTTCGACGAAGCGTGAGGGGGGCGGTGATCGTGCGAGCGTCGAAATTGACGCGGATCTTACCGTCGAATGCGCACGGTAACTCGACTTCGGCACCGTCGTTTGACGAGCGGCTGGCGAGCGCGCGGCGCAAGCCTCGAGTGTGCGAAGTTTTCGCGCGTACTTCGTTCGGTGCGCGATCTTTGGCGAAGTCGTACTCGAATACGTGGACGGTGTCGAACGACGTCGAAGCGCTGTCGAGGGTTTTGCGTTCGCGTAAGATGTCAATCTTCACCGGCGCTTCGTCGCCGCTCGAAGACGAAGGCGCCGCCGACGTCGTCTTCGCCGCAACGTCCGTCGTCATCTCACACGTGGACAAGATGTCTTCTGCGATGGACGCCATGAAAATCGCATCGAATCGTTCGCGAAGCATAATGGCCGCGACGCTTTCGTAGTACTCAGCCGATCCGTTTTGCGTTAGCGCGCGCCGATACTTGGGAACGATTTCGATGGCCAAGCGAGACGCAACGTGGACGCCGTCCAAATTTCGCACCATGACTTCGTCGAGCACGTGCTTTAAATCCCGCAACACGGGAATCTGATCAATCGTCGACTCGTTCAAGTGTTTGCGCACGCGCGCTGCCAAAGACTTGCGGGTTTCATCCCACGCAAACGCGGGATCGCACAGGAGCGAACGAAGCGCCAACCACACCTGCGCCTCGCATTTCTGCACTCGCGTGTTGGCGTCCCACTCGGAGATATCCTCCGTCCACGAACCGTCAACGTAGACTTTGATAATGCTCGAGTTGTGCCGCTCTCGCTGAATCCAAGGCTTGGAGTCGAGAAGTGGCGCCAGCGCCTCGGCAAGCGCGTCCCGCCTCGTTTGACCCAATAGCCGTGGCGACGCCGCGAGACATCGAGCGATGGCCAACGCGGACATGGAGAGCGTAAAATCTGGCGTCGTCGAGGCACTATCGTCATCATCATCGCTCTTTTCGCCTCCCTCGCGCGCAGATAGCCAAACGATGCGTCTCAAGCAATAATCCGCGAGCTCCGCCGCGACGTCGTCCTCGACTTCGTCCAACGCCGAAGTCGAGCACCCACTCAACACGAGCTCGAACAAATTACACACCACGGATTCGTGATAACGCACAAGATAAATCGCATAAGACGTCGTCGTCATCGAACTCGGCGTTGACATCGCTCGCATCCTCGGCGCGCACTCGTCCCGCCACGTCTCCGCTCGCGCGAGCTCCACCACGAGCGTCTCCATGAGCTCGCTCGACCGCACCAACGCCGTCGCCGTCGACGGACGACGAATCGAGTCATCGCCGTTTCCATGCTCCTCCTCATCGCGCGCATCCTCGAACGCGCGCGCGCGCAGGCGATGTATCGCGAGTCGTCGTCGTCGCCAGCGAGATGAACCGACATCCGCGATTGACCCGAAATCCTCCTCTTCGTCCGCGTCCTCGCGCGCGACGAGCGTTTTGATCGCGTCCGCGACGTCGGTGGTCGAAAAAGACGACGCGAGCCGTCGCGTCGTCGCCGCCGTGTCGCGAACCGAGGTCATCATGGTGTGTCGACGGTCGACGACGAACGAACGAGTGCGAGTTCGTCGTCACGAGGTCGCACGGGCACGCGCGGCAAAAAATTCGTTAACGCGATTCGTTAACGCTGTGGAGACGTCAACGTGCCTCATTACACTCCTTCGTCGGGCTAACGACGGGCACCCCGTTTCGAACGTTTCGTCGCGGCAATGTTATGGGTCGCGCGCGACGAAAGTTAACAACGCTCGCGTCGGGTGGCGACGAAACGAGTAAATGCTGGACGACCCGAGCGGCCACATCGTCCAAATATATTATAAACAACGCGATGATGCACGACGTCAACGCGTGACTGCTTTAAGGCGCTGCTTGAGGCGCGGACGACGCCGCGCGATTTAAAAACTTGAGATGGAACGCGTGGACGTACGCGAGGACGGCCATGATGGTGCTGGAGATACCCCCGATGGCTGATAAGTACGCCAATCCCGGACTCGGATACGCCGTTGACATTTTCGTGTACGTTGCAGCCGGAACGAGCTTTACGCGTCGAGCGTAGACTGTTTCGCTCCCACCCGACGTCACGAGATTGTCGGCGCGCATCTGGTTCATGCAGAGGTTTGAGACGGCGTCGACGGTACCTTCGACGTCCACCATTGTGATCGACCACTCGTACATGGTGGTTTTTTTCTTATTGGCGGCATAATTGGGATGACTCTTGGACCAGGACATTTTCGGATCGTCGTGCTCGATGAGATTCATCAACGCGATGCCTCGATGCACCTTGACTTCCTTTTGCGCAACATCGCCGTTGGAATCGATGTAATCGGTGACGAGTGTGACGCCGAAATTACACGCACCAGAGCATCCAGACTTATACGCCCACGCTACGGTGAGCGCGTCGGTGGGATCGGCGCCCGGCGGCGAGAACGCGCACACGCCTTGCGCGGAGGAGAGTTCGGTGTCGCAGGTGGCCTTTCGACAGCACGGCCCGTTGGCCGTGCCGCACGCGTTCGCCGCTGCGGCGGTGTTACACGTGCTACCCACGCCGCACGACGCAGGCGTAGATGCTCCACCACTGGTGACGGGTAGTAAGGTCGGATTAGAGCAGAATCCATTGTTCGGCCCGGCGCCGCCCGCCACCGTGCCCGACGCGCACGCGTCCGCCCCCGTCAACCGAAAGTAACATCCATCCCGGTGATTACACGTCAGCGCCAGCGGGAAGATCTTTTGGCCGTACTGCAACTGCTCCGTGGTGATCACCTTATTCAGCGGCGGCGAATCCGGGCCGAGTCCGACGTAAAATTGCGTGAACCAAAGCGCCGAGTACAACAAGAGCAGAATCGGCACGACGATCGTGGACAAAAACACACCGAACCTGGTCGCCGTCTCTTGGTTCTTTTGCACGCTCGAGAATTTATCTCGAGATAAATCATTCGCGTTCGTTCCGCACGGCATCGTCGCCGTCGTCGCCGTCGGCGTGTGACGATTACGCCAGTACGCGATTCCACGTCAGCGTACGTCCCGAATTAGGCGTCGTACTGCTTACGCATACGAGCGAATTGCAACGGCGATTCACGCGCGAAAGTGAGCGACGACGAGGTCGTCGTCGAAGCGACGCGCGAGTGGAGTGTTTGGATTTAGTGTTGAGAATCTTTCTTGGAGTGGTGGTGTTGAAATGAACACCAATTGTTTGTTGTTTTTGGTTTTTTGATTTTGAGTTTGATTCCGCGGAGCGTTTGAAAAACGCTTAGCCGCCGAAACCGTACAAGGTGCGGCCTTGGCGCTTGAGCGCGTAGACGACATCCATGGCGGTGACGGTCTTTCTGCGGGCGTGCTCGGTGTACG
>MDSX01029540.1_pt1 | contig 13616 bp, 12 predicted proteins | sample 811141 | NCBI WGS metagenome assembly MDSX01 (sample SAMN05326642, study PRJNA326480) | marine metagenome | isolation source: seawater | place: Atlantic Ocean: South East | collected 2010
TCGCGTGTTTGCTGCTCAACCTCCCTTATTCTCTTGCAAAGTTGGTGACACAATCTATCGTGCTTTTAGTGAAGAAGAGCGTGACTCCATGACCGCAGAATTAACCAAAGGAAAGCGCAAAGTAGAGAATCTTCGATGGAATCGATTCAAAGGACTAGGAGAAATGAACGTAGAAGAACTAGCTGAATGTGCGTTAGATCCAGAAACTAGAATTTTGAGAAAATTAACCATGGAAGATGCTAAAGAAGCGAAAAAAGCAATTGAACTATTTGAGATTCTTATGGGTTCCGATGTGAGCAGGCGCCGTGAATACCTAGTTAAAAATAGTTCCTTACTTGACCCATCTGTTTTGGATATTTGATGGCCTCCTTACCAAAGTTTTTTTCAATTTCTGCCGCAAGTACTTACAAACAATGTCCACGTAAATGGAAACACCGTTATATAGACAAACTCCCAGACCCTCCTGGAGAAGCGGCTTTAGTTGGAACTTTCGCTCATCACGTCTTAGAAGTTCTCTGTGAAAAAGAACCAGCGAAAAGAACCACTGATGAAGCAAAAAAAATAGCGCGGGAAATCTGGCCTAAAACTGCAAGCAATAAAGACTTTCAAAGTTTGAATCTCAGCGAAGCAGAAGAAAAAGAATTTCGATGGAAAGCCTGGACAGCTATAGATGGACTCTGGAAACTAGAAAATCCTGCTGAAACAGATGTTCTCTCAACAGAAAAACGCATATCTGTAAATCTGGCTGAAGTTCCTTTCTATGGCATCATCGATCGTCTTGATCAATCAAATACAGGAACGATAGTCACAGATTATAAAACCGGTAAACCCCCCAAACCTGCATATCGGGATAAAGCACTTGATCAGATCATTCTTTATGCCGCTGCTGTTGAATCAGAAACAGGTGAACTTCCTGCAAAGGGAAGACTTTTGTATCTCGGGAAAGAATCTTTAGAAATTGAAGTTGATATTAATCAAGAGTTGATCTCTAACAGCACTGATCAATTTTCTGAAACGTGGGATGATCTTGTAAGAGACTGTGACGCAAACAATTTTGATACTGATACAGGTCCGCTTTGCGGCTGGTGCCCCTATGCCGGGATCTGTGAAGACGGCCAAAAAGAAATAAGAAAAAGACTTGAAGCTGGCAGAATGCGAGCTGACGCTCCTGCCCTGCAACTCATTTAGTTACTGTCTTCTTTTCCTTCGGACTAAAAGAAGGACCACCGCTACTACAGCAGCAAACGCTCCAATTCGATACAACCGGTCAACTCTTTCATCAGTCATTTCAACAGGAGGAGTTTCAAATGGTTGAACAGGGATCTCAGATCCTTGGGTTGGAACATCCGAAACAACGCTTTGAATATCAGTTGAAGGATCCTCCTCACCAAGAGAAGGGTTTTCTAACAGCGTGTCGACAGGGCTGATGTCTGGAGGTCCATTTCTTTTTCTCTGCGATTGAGGATTGTAGTTACTCACGATGATCTCCATTTAACACATAATCAAGAACCACGTCGAACTCTACCGCTGCTTCAACCGCTCCCGGTCGTTTACCTAACCCGTGAATTGGCATCGATTGCGCTGAAGCCTCCGATACGGCAGCACGTTGATGGACAGGTGGCAGACATTTTCCAGGGTAAGCATCCTGAAGTTGTTCATGCCAATAGCGTGCATCACGAGTTCGCGCGAGACGATTAATAGCTATTCCGACTAACTTAGGTTCTGCTTCAATTCGACGAGTCTGTATGCGCTCTATCGTTTGTAGCATGCGGGCCACCCCATCTACTGCCCATGCCCCTGGCTCTGTTACTAAAAGAACACAATTAGAAGCAAAAAGACCATTGATTGTGAGCAATCCAAGCGAAGGTGGACAATCGATGATCGTTAAGGGGAAATTGGAAGCATGCTGACTATCAAAAGCAGAACTTAAACGTTCTTGTGCCCCTAATGGGTCCACTGCTAACTGGGGTTCACGTACGGACAATGCCGGAGAAGACGCTGCAACATAGGGAACCTCACCGCATTCTTCAGGCCACCCGGACTCTTCAATTGTCTGTTTGATACCGCCCGGGTGTTCATTGGCGAGCACTGTATCTATCCCACGAGTAGGTTCAAAAAGGCCGAGCCCTGTTGTGGCATTCCCTTGAGGGTCCAGATCTACGACAAGAGTCTTAATCCCTTTACTCGCGGCAGAAGAAGCTAGCCCGAGAGCGACAGTAGTCTTACCTACTCCCCCTTTTTGATTAACTATGGCAACTGTTGTCACCCTGCCAAACTAACTCAAACTTGGGCACAAGGAAGTACTTTTGACTGGATCTCTTCTTTATGGCTTTAATCGACGAAGTGACTCACCTTAGGCCTTCAGACGATCTACGCTCGTTACATGCGGCAACTTTCCCTAACTACTATCGCGACTTTGACTCTAGTTGTTGCTGTTTTTGCTTCGACCGCAGTGGGAGCTCAAACATTTCTTGAACAAATAGATGAGGAAGAAGAATCTATCGTCGCCTTTGAATCTGAAATACAGAATCTAGAAGAATTAATTAGTGGTTATGAAGATCAACTCACTGATATTGCCGATCTGGTTGCAGAAACAGAAACTCGAATAGCAATTGAAGAAGAAATACTTTCTCTTCTTCCTATTTATGAAGAACTTATGGCTGACAACTTAATAGACCATTACGTATCTCTAGAGGAACCAACAGCAGTCCGACACGCGATGGCAATTGATGCCTATGTGAGAAACGATGAGCACATAAATGCTGTTCTCACTCAATCAATCCAGCTTTCAGAAGAAGCTCTTGAACAAATACGAGCAAGGCTCTTGTACGAATCAATTATTAGTGACGCCAACGATCAGCTACTAGAGATATACGACAAACTCCGGCAACTTGGTGTCGAAATAGATTCTCTTTTTGAGAGAGAAACTCAATCTATTGAACGTCGAACTCTTGCTGCAGAAGATCGGTCCGAGGCGATGTCAGTTGTCCCAGGAATTGAAGAGCAAATTGATTCAAGTAAATCGACAATAAACACTATTCGAGGAAACATTGCTAAAGCTGAATTAGAAATTGATCGGTTGAGAGAGCTCCTCGTAGCGATGCGCTGGACTGCTTTGTTTGGTGAAGACATCATTCGTCCTGCGTTGGCGTTCAAAATTGACAATGTAAGTGCTGCAAGACCTCAGTCAGGAATTAATCAAGCAGACGTGGTCTACGAGGAAATCGTAGAGTTTGGACTTACTCGACTTGTGGCAATATTTCAAACGGAAAGCCCAAGTGTGGTGGGTCCTATTCGCTCTGCCCGTACTTCAGATCCCATTCTTCTTTCAGGATTTGACATGCCTTTATTTGCTTATTCTGGAGCTAATCAAATCACGCTTGACATTGTGCGTTCATCGGATGTCATATCGGTGAATTGGGATAGAGCTTCAAGTGCCTATTGGCAATCATCTACTCGACGAGCTCCTCATAATTTGTACGCATCTGCGAGTCAATTATGGGCTCTTAACCCTGAGCCAGAGCGAACTGAACTACCGCCGGCTCCTTTTGAATTCAGAGGATCTGAAGAGCCCTTACATCCTTCTGCAGTCCCTGCGGAGAGAGTGAGTATTGATTTCGGGTGGACTGAAGTGGACTATAGATGGAGTGGCTCAGGATGGACTCGCCGCCAAGGAGGATCAGCACATATTGATTCAAACGGAGTTCGCGTCACTCCAGCCAACGTGATTGTTCAATTTGTGACCTATGGAACTAGTCCTGCTGCTGAAACTTCTCCCGAGGCTGAAACTATTGGAACCGGTATTGCCTGGATGTTTACAGATGGGCATTTAATCATTGGCGAATGGGAACGAACAGACCCTGACCTTCCAGCTACTTATCACTTTGAAGAAGAAATAATACGTATGACTCCTGGTCGCACTTGGGTTGCACTGGCAGAAGCAGGAACTGCTACTTGGGAATGAACTGATTTGCATTAAAGAACGCTTGGAAACGCTTCAAATCTTTTATGCATGACATCAAACAGAAGTAATTTTAATTATTGAGTTTCAAAACTTCTTCAGCTGGGGCAACACCGTCTCTTGTGACTGTAAGTATTTCAACTCCTTCTTCAGTGACCAATAGAGTGTGCTCAAACTGTGCGGTTCGGCTTCCATCTCTCGTGACCGCTGTCCAGTCATCGTCCCACATTTCACAAGCAGGGTTTCCCAGAGTCAGCATTGGCTCAATAGTGAAAGTCATCCCTGGAACTATGACAGTGCTGTCATAGGGGTCGTAATAGTGCTTTATTTGAAGGCCTGAGTGAAATTCAGTGCCTATTCCATGACCAATGAACTCCCTAACTACCCCTAAATTATGTTCTCGCGCATGATTTTCTATCGCTCGTCCAATAACGTTTATCGGCTCTCCGGGTTTCACTGAATGGATACCGGCATAAAGTGCGGTTCGGGTTTCAAGCACCAAACGTTTTGATTCTTCATCTACTTCGCCGACAAAAAACATGACTGATGTATCACCATGAACTCCACTCTTATAAAGAGTTACGTCTATATTCACGATGTCGCCATTAGCTAACGGCCTGCTATCAGGAATCCCATGGCAAATTACTTCATTTACAGAAGTGCAAACAGATTTAGGGTAACCACGATAATTTAGTGGACTCGGGTAAGCATCTCTCGCAAGGATCGCTTGATGAACTATCTGATCAATCTTGTCAGTTGTAACTCCTGGCTGAACATGAGGTCCAATTTCAAGGAGAACTTCTGCAGCAGCGTTCCCAGCTAGTCTCATTTTCTGAATTTCTTCTTCGGTGCGAACATTTGAAGATACTGCTGGCCCAGGATTGCCAGTCATCGCATAAGGAGGCCTATTTATCGAAATAGGCACTGTACGCATTGGACTCAACATCCCTGGCCTTACAGGCGGCAGCGAGGCTTGGACTGTTGAAAGTTTTTTACGTTTACGTTTTGCCACGTTAAAAAGACTATCTGGACTTATCTTGAAGAAATCAAGTAGTACGATAACTTGTGAACTTCAAGATTTTGAAAGGACAATCATCATGGCTGCTGCTGGCGACAAGAAAGCGATACTTGCTGCATTTATAGCAAATGCCGGTATTTCAGTTGCAAAATTCATTGGGTTTATTTTTACTCACTCTTCTGCGTTGTTGGCTGAAAGTGTTCACTCAGTCGCCGATGCTTCCAACCAGCTGCTTCTCCTCATGGGTGTTGAACGCTCAAACCGCCCTGCTAGCAAAAAACATCCATTCGGTTACGGGCGTGAACGCTATTTTTGGTCATTTGTTGTAGCGGTCGTACTTTTTACCGCTGGAGCAGTCTTTGCTCTCTACGAGGGAATAGAGAAGCTTCTACACCCCGAGCCAATAAGCCACTATCAGTGGGCTATCGGCATCCTAGTTTTTGGTTTGATTTTGGAAGGATTTTCTTTACGGACTGCCATTGTGGAAGCAAATAAGCAAAGAAACGATCAGACTTGGAGAGAGTACATAACAAAATCTAAAAAACCTGAACTGCCTGTAGTGGTCCTTGAAGATACTGGGGCCATGCTTGGTTTGGCTTTTGCCTTGATTGCCGTAGTCCTGAGCAAAGTGACTGGCGACCCAATTTGGGATGGAATAGGTACGGTAAGTATTGGTGTCCTACTTGCCATAATTGCCATTGTTTTAGCTAAAGAAATGTACAGCCTTCTTATCGGTGAAGGTGTTACTGAAAAGAATCGGTCACTTATTTATGAGGCAATGAACGACTCTGTTTCTGTTTCAAAGATTGAAAATTTACGAACACAACATCTTGGACCCGAACATATTTTGGTCGGAGCGCAAGTCGTTTTTGACCCAGCTCTTTCTGTTGAAGAAGTTTGTTCCGCTATTGAAGAAATTGAGATTCGTGTGAAAGCCGTAGTACCAGATGCGCATTCAGTTTTTGTTGAACCAAAAACTCGTAACGAATAAAAATAGTTAAGAAATTCAAAGTTGTTGGGCAAAGTTAAGAAATTCTTTCTTTGATGTGAAAGAATCAATCCCATGAACCTACGCAAACTTATTCTTATTTTCTCTATTCTCGCTTTAACTGCCACAAGTTGTTCTTCTGATGGAACCTCTGAAGGCAGTACCTATACCCAGGCTGCTGATGAGACGCCAACTACCACGGAAGCTCCTGCAGAAACAGCAGCCCCCGCCGAAGATGAAAGTTCCGAAGAAGGCCGAGATGAACTGATCGCTTTGCTAACCATTGCGTTTGATTTAGAGACCGAGGAATTTGCTACATGCATGGTTGACGAAATGCAAGCAGTATCTGGATATAGCTACGCATTACTTCTAGAAAGTACGTTGTCAGAGGAAGACGAATCCGACTTAGACGAAATCAGCACAGAGGTAGCGATCACATGTATGAGCAATTTGTCTCTAGAAGAAATTGAGCAATTAAGCGCCATGGACTTTGACGAGGACGACAGCAACTTGTTTGGAGATGAATCCACGGTCCCCACATTGGAGATCTCCTCAGATCCAAATGCTCTTGGTGCCATTCTTTCAGTAGAAGAAATTGATTTTACTGATGAAACTATTGTTGGCTGGCTCGTAACCTACCGATCACGTTCTGTAAGCGGTGAACCTATTCAAGTAACCGGCACTATTGTCGCCCCAAACTCTATAGCTACTGAACCAAGACCTGTACTTTCTGTAGCGCATGGTACGACCGGCATGGCTGATATGTGTGCACCTTCGCTTGCCTACACCGGAGAAGATGTTGAGTTGAATGCTTTAGTGCAACCGCTGCTCGATGATGGTTGGGTTGTAGCCGCAACCGATTTTGAAGGCATGGGAGGACCCGGACTTCACCCCTACGTTGTTGGTGCTAGTGAGGCACAAGGAGTATTTGACATTGTCAGAGCAGCTCAAACTAGTCCTACCCTAGGGGCCGAAGGTCCTCTGATCGTATGGGGTCATTCCCAGGGAGGCCATGCGGCTATGCATGCTTCTCAACTCTGGCAAGACATAGCTCCTGAACTGGATCTTGTCGGTGTCGCAGCTGGCGCTCCTCCAAGCCAGTTCCCATTTCTTAAAGACTTCCTGATGAACGGCGCCTTTCAAGGCTACCTAATTATGGTTGCCGCCGCCTTCGCCGAAGTTTATGACGAACTCTCTTTAGAGACGATCGTTGAGCCTGAATACTTGCCTCTAGTTGAGGAACTGGAACTTGGCTGCACCGGACACATTTTTGAAATCTTCAATCCAATACCTTATGAAGATCTGACTTCTGTTGACGATATTTTCGGTGATCCAGCGTGGAATGCTCGCCTAGTAGAAAACGACTCGAATCAATTACCAAATCAGGCCCCACTCATTATTCTCCATGGCGACCAAGACGAACAAATCCCCGCAGGCAGCAGCGGCCTTCTTTTAGATCAAATTTGCGCTCTTGAAGGACATGAACATATTGAGCGTATTCTCTACGAAGGGCATGGACATGGTAGTGCGGTACAAGCGTACTGGTCAGATTTTATGAGTTGGATCGATGACCGAATAGTTGGGGACCCAGTAAATCAAGAAAACGCTTGTTCAACAATCACTGTCCCTAATTCTTAATGATTAAAAGAATCTGACACTAACTTTTTTCATTTGTATTTGAAGAAAAAAGAAACCGAATAAGCGCTATTGCTATAGCGGTTCCTATAAGTTGCATCAAAATAAACATAGGAATATGAGATGGAGATATTCCAGTGAACGTATCAGAGAACGAACGAGCGATCGTCACCGCAGGATTAGCGAAACTTGTTGATGAAGTAAAATAGTAAGCACCACCGATATAAGCGCCTACTACATAAGGAATCTTTGAAGTCCGAGAAGTATGAAGAAGGCTAAAAATTACTAACAGCAAGCCGACTGTTGCGATTACTTCTCCAAGCCATAAATGGCTTCCACTACGGTTTGTAGCGGACCAACTTATTGCGGATAAGTCAAACATAAGATTCGCTAATACAGTCCCTAAGATCCCTCCTGCGGCTTGCGCAAGAAGTATTGGCAAAACTTCCTTACTTGATCGATGTCCAAGCACCCAAGCGGTGAGCGTCACTGCAGGATTAAAGTCAGCAGAGATTTTGCCAAAGATAGAAATTATTGCGATCAAAACAGCTACTGTTGCCGCGGCATTTTGAAGAAGAATCAGCCCTTCGTTCCCTTCAGAAAGCCTTTCCGCCATTATCCCGGAGCCAACAACACCAATGAGTAGGAACATTGTTCCTAAACCTTCAGCTAAGAGAACTTTCTTTAAATCAAACATTTTTAAAATGGATCACTCTTCGGTGTTCATCAATCCATACACCATGGAATCAACTAATGCTTGCCATGAAGCTTCAATTATGTTTTCTGAAACTCCAATAGTTGTCCAGGTCTGGTCACCATTTGTTGTGTCCAACAAGACTCGAGTAATAGCGCCGGTTCCCTTGCTAGTTTCGAGTACTCGAACTTTGAAGTCTGTTAGTCGGAGTTTCCCTAGGGCTGGGTATCGAGTTTCTAGTGCATCTCTTAAAGCAGCATCTAGCGCATTAACTGGACCATTTCCTTTACCTGATGCTTCAATTATTTCACCGTCTACGTCAATTGATACATTCGCTTCAGTATCTACTTCTACTGCGACATCATTCCAGGCACGGCTACCGCTGCCTGATAGGTGCCCAACGTTGACAGAAAATGATTGGAGTTGAAAGAAATCTTGTTCCCATCCGGTGGAAGCTCTAAGTAGTAATTCCAGTGACGCATCTGCGGCTTCAAAATGGTACCCGCGGTATTCAAGATCTTTTAATGTCGCTACCACCTCGTTGAGAGTTTCACCGCTAATCTCTAGCCCTAGTTGTTGCGCTCTGAGTTCAATAGTTGATTTACCAGACATCTCCGAAACCAAAAAACGTGTTCCGTTTCCTACCAGATTTGGATCAATATGTTCATAAGCATCTGGACGTCGAGAAATAGCACTTACATGGAGTCCTGCTTTGTGGGCAAAAGCCCCTGAACCGACATATGGCTGTTGTGGATCAGATGAGAAATTAACTAACTCGGCTACATGATGAGCAACAGAAGTAAGTTTCTCCATACATTCTTCAGGAAGTGTTTTTACCCCTAATTTCAAACTCAAGTTTGCGATAATCGGGACAAGGTCACAGTTCCCAACTCGCTCCCCATAGCCATTGATTGTTCCTTGAACCTGTGTAGCGCCTGCCATGACTCCAGCCATTGCATTAGCTACCCCACATCCGGTGTCGTTATGTAAATGAACCCCAATAGAAGTACCTAAGTGGCCTACTACTTCCGAAACAGTTTCTTCGACTTGAAATGGTAACGAACCACCATTGGTGTCGCAGAGAACTAGACAGTCGGCTCCTGCATTGGAAGCCCCTTCAAGAACACGAAGAGCAAACTCTGGGTTTGCTTTATAGCCATCAAAGAAATGCTCAGCGTCAAAGAAAACATCCAAGCCTTGATCTTTTAAAAATTTTACTGAATCAGCAACCATAGCAACCCCTTCATCTAAGGAAGTTCTAAGTGCTTCAGTCACGTGGTAGTCCCATGACTTACCTACGATGCAAACTGTAGATGTCCCTGCAGAAACTAAATTTGCCAATGTTGGGTCACTCTCTGCATCTCCATTCACTCTTCTGGTGGATCCAAAAGCAACTAGTTGTGACTGCTTAAGAGAAAGTTCTTTTTGCGCTCTTTCGAAAAACTCCACGTCTTTGGGATTAGCCCCTGGCCATCCACCTTCAATGTAATGAACGCCTAAGTTGTCTAATTGTTCAGCGATTCGTAATTTATCGTCAACAGTTAAAGAAATTCCCTCCAACTGGGCGCCATCACGTAACGTGGTGTCATAAATTTCTACTGTTTTGGGAAGTGTCTTTGAACTAAGGATTGACATACTCATTCCAAGATTCGTACTCAGGACGCTTTCCACGCACGACATCAAAATAAACTTCTTGAATCGCTTTAGTAATAGGACCGCGATCACCAATTTCGCGATCATCTACGGACCTAATAGGCACAATTTCAGCTGCCGTACCAGAAAGAAATGCCTCTTCTGCAATATAGAGGTCGCTACGAAGAATGTTTCCTTGGATATAAGGTATATCAAGGTCTTCAGCGATTTTTCGGACAGTTTTTTGAGTTATACCTTCAAGCGCTCCTGCCGATGAGGGAGGAGTAATGATTTTTCCTTCGCGCACAATAAACAGGTTTTCTCCAGTGCATTCTGAAACATACCCCTGAGGGGAAAGAAGAATGGCCTCTTCGTACCCTGATTTTATTGCCTGAACTTTGGCCATTTGCGAATTTACGTAATGCCCAACGCCTTTAGCTGCTGGTGGCATGGCATTTGGGTCATGACGTTGCCAAGAAGAGATCATGAGTCGAACTCCCTTTTCTAGGCTTTCATCTCCAAGGTAAGCGCCCCATGGCCAACAAGAGATAGATACTTCAACTTTGCAATCAAGTGGATTAAGCCCCATCTCTCCATAACCAAGATAAACAAGTGGTCGTATGTAACAGGAGGAGAACCCATTAACTCTTACGGTGTCAAGAACTCCTTCTACTAGTTGGTCTACTGTCCAAGGAATATCTATATAAAGAATCTTTGCTGACTGGAATAGTCGCTCTATATGAGGACGTAATTGAAAGACTGCTGGTCCTGTGTCTGTTTCATAGGCTCGAATTCCTTCGAATACACCATTTCCATAATGCAGCGTGTGTGTCAAAACATGGACAGTAGCGTCATCCCAGTCAACGAGATCCCCATTCATCCAAATTTTTTCTGCTGTCTCTAATGCCATTTCAGTTTCCTTATTTTCTTTGACCGTTATGGGTTAACTAACCCGCTCCGCTATTGCATCTCCAATCGCTGCAGTCCCTTGAACTTGAACCTCTGGATCAGCACAAACCTCTTTTATACGATGGGCTGCATCGCTTTCACCTAAAAAGTCAAGCATCATCGCTCCTGAAAGGATAGCGGCCGTTGGGTTAGCAACGCCTTGACCTGCGATATCTGGAGCTGATCCATGTACTGGTTCAAACATTGAAGGTCCAGTACGAGATGGATTCAGATTTGCTGATGCTGCCATACCTATTCCTCCAGATATGGCTCCACCAAGATCTGTAAGAATGTCTCCGAATAAGTTGTCAGTAACTATTACGTCATATTGTTCAGGAGATTGAACAAAATAGATACATGCTGCATCTACATGGTTGTAGGCAGTTTCTACTTCCGGGTATTCATCTGCAACTTCGTTAAATGTTCGTTCCCAGAGATCTCCAGCAAAAGTCAAAACATTTGTTTTATGCACAAGAGTCAAATGACCGCGGCGACGAGCTGCAAGGTCGAAAGCGAATCGGATACAACGTTCAACCCCCATACGGGTGTTTACCGATCCTTGTGTGGCAATTTCATTTGCAGTTCCTTGCCGTAAAACTCCGCCTTCGCCTGCATAAGATCCTTCGGTATTTTCTCTTACTACGGAGAAATCAATATTGTTTTCTTCATAGGTGAAAGGACGTAAATTCACATATAAATCAAGAGCAAATCGCATCTTCAGTAAGAGACCTCTCTCAATTAATCCCGGTGGTAGTCCAGGTGTACCTACAGCACCCAGATATAGAGCATCTAAATCACGCCACTCTTCAATCACTTCATCAGGCAGAACTGTTCCGTCGCGCCCATATCGAGCTCCACCTAGGTCATAGGTGATCGTTTCTAAGTTGACACCAGTCGCGCTAATAACTTTTAAGCCTTCAGCGATAACCTCCGGTCCGATACCATCGCCACCAATGATGCCAATACGGTGTGACACGTAATTGCTCCTTGCTTTCGATTTATATAAAAGTCTTATTAAATAAAAAACCGCCCACGTTAAGCGGACGGTTAAAGCGCACGTTAAACAACGTGCGCTAAAAAATTTGGATCACTGAAAGTAATCTGTCCATCACTTTGAGTGTAGCAAACTGCTAATAGCACTAGTCAAATAAGTTAAATCGACGTTCAATAAGGTGGCGAACTCAGTTCTTACGGATACGATCTCGCCAAATGTCAAAGATGCAACAACTCTCACAAAATGCCTATGACCGTCTCGTCACGGAACTAGCTGATCTAACAACTCGCGGAAGAATTGATATTGCGAGAAAAATTGAAGCTGCACGTGAACTAGGCGATCTTTCAGAGAACGGCGACTATCACGCAGCTAAAGAGGAAAAAGGAAAAATGGAAGGACGCATTATGCATATTGAGAGCGTTCTAGAAAATTGTGAAATAATCGCAGAAGTTGATGGTCAGACCGATGTCGTCGCTCCTGGGGTCACTGTTTCTATATTGTACGAAGGTGATGAGACCCCCGAATTGTTACTCGTTGGATCTATTGAAGAAAAACGAGATGACATTGACGTCGTCTCCCCTGGCTCACCATTAGGAGAAGCTCTTCTTGGAAGCAAGGCCGGTGACATTGTTTCCTTTGAAGCTCCTCATGGAGTTCTTAAAGTCGAGATAGTAAGTATTGAGAACTAAACGCTTGCCTCTTGATCATTTTTATGAAATTTAAACCACTTTGGTGGAAAATCCTTGTGCTCGTTGGTGGCATTCTTATTGCTACCGCACTCTTCCTTTCCGTAGGGAGTTCTCCCAAAAATTCTCAAGAAAATCCTTCTATATCCGGAGTTATCGAAGAATAGATAATTCAACTACGCCTATCACACGTGTTACCGGACCACATTGCAAGAACAACACCTATGTCAGATGTAGCATTCGTTAATCCGTTTATTCCGTCATCTTGTAAAATATTGACGAAATTGAAGTTGAAATATCCTGTTAAGTCTCCTTCTATGGCAGTCTCTATCGCAAATGCGGTAGAAACATCTCTCATTTCGGCAACAGTTGATCCGATACCGATTCGTTCAATAGTCCAAATAGACGAATCGGTTGCCCATGCACCGGAAACAAACCACTGCCCGAAAACCGCGTCAACACCAGGTGTTCCATCCGCAATGTCTTCATCAGCCATCACGACTTCTAAATCGCCGTAAATAACTCTTCTCACATTAAGAGTCGTGCATAAAGGATCTTCAATCCATCCGGTATCTGAGTCCGAAGGTCCGATCTTTTCATCTAGTTCCAACAGGACTTCATCTGCTGGATCATCAAATGAAAGCAAATTTGGTTCCACCATGCCATCTAGCAGGATTCCGACAGAAGATATCGTCACCATACCAAGTGGTGGAATTGTCGTAGTCGTAGTCGTAGTCGTAGTCGTAGTCGTAGTCGTAGTGGTTGTTGACGTGGTTGATGTTGTTGAATCTTCCTCAATCAATTCAGTAGTAGACGGTGGAACCGTCGTAGTTATTGAAGTAGTCGCCACTATCGAAGCTTCAGATTCAGATGGTACAAAAACTTCTTCTTCAGATATTTGACTCACCACTATGTATCCAATAGCTGCAGCAACCCCAACAAGCAGAATAAGAATGATTAATAGTCGTGGAGTTTTTGACCGCTTTTTGATCAACGCTGGTTCACCTTCTTCAAAAACGGACCGTGTTCCATCAGCAATAACGCTTGGGGCTGGCTGCAA
>MDSX01012210.1_pt1 | contig 13611 bp, 8 predicted proteins | sample 811141 | NCBI WGS metagenome assembly MDSX01 (sample SAMN05326642, study PRJNA326480) | marine metagenome | isolation source: seawater | place: Atlantic Ocean: South East | collected 2010
TCACGTGCAAAAGGATCGCATATGTAGGACAAGTCAAAGTCGCCGTAATCACAAATAGATGATGCGATCCATACGTAATGCTCTTTCCGTGTGGGAAGTTTATCTACAATTTTCTTTAGTGTTGTCAAGTAATCAGTTTCATGTTCAATCGTGCTTACACGTTGTCTTGGTGCTTTCTCTTGTAGTTGTTTTACAACTGCTTCAGTCTGTTTGTTGCCATGATCGACAACTACAACATCATAAACACATTCTGTTGCTCTTGCTCTGATGTCTTTAACAAAGTTGAGATTGTCTAAGTGTTCGATAACGTTAATGTATTTGGTGTCTTCATTAAATGTTTCTCTAGCAACTAGGTATGTTGTACCCCAATGTGACCATTGCGTACCGAACACATGAACCATCTTCATTTGCCAAGGGTTAGGATAATAATCAAAATCAAATTCTTCATAATCTAATTCTGAGTTTAGTACCCAAAGCAAACTTGTTGTTGATCTATTAATACATCTACGAGTAGTTTCTACCCATGAGTTTAAGTATCTTGTTTTTTGTATGTTAGGATATCTCTCCTGCAATTTTGCAAAACGTTCTTTTGATTCTTTGTTACCTCTATCAACATAGAACATATCTAAGTTGGCTTGAATTTCTCCTATCGAATCAGTCTCAACATAGTTAATTGTTGCATCTTTAAAGATTGCTGAGTTCACAAAATATGTTTGTGTGTTGATATTGTCTTTAGAACCAAATGCATGAATGTAATTAGATTGATACACATCAGGTCTCCAACTAAAGTCAAAGTCTGTGTATACTAAATCCATATTCAACGCCCAAAATACTTCGTCTGGATGTTGTGCTACTAAATCTTCTAACGTTGTTTCTATAAAGTAAACATCTATTTCATCAGGTATTACATTGTCTGCTTCTACTGTCTGTAGATATAATACTTTACCATCGTTGCCGGGCTGAACATATTTAGGCCCGTCGTCTTTACCTGCTGTACTACCAAACTGATAGATTGCTGGGTCTGCTGTTTCATCTGGGTGCCATGAGAAATCAAACTTACTTACATCTATGTCACCAGGCACTACCCAGTGTAGACGTTTGCTGTTTGCTAACTTACGTGCTTTAATAATTCGTGTGTCAACATACTTTATGTCTGTTGCACCATCAACTGTATATGTTGGACCACCTGTCTTCTGATGCTGAGTACCAAATTGATATATAAATGGATCATCTTCTGCATATGGGTGCCAACTAAAATCAAAGTCTTCGATATCTTGTGGGACTGTCCAGTTTGTTCTGTCTCCGCTATCTAATGAGGTTGCAACTGGTTGCTCAATGTACTTGACTTTAGTTGCTCCCTCAACTGTATACGTAGGTCCACCTGTAAGTGCCCACTGAGTGCCGAACTGATAAATGAATGGGTCGTCTAACTCATCCGGATGCCATGAGAAGTCAAAGCCATCGATGTCAATGCCTTCTGGAATAGTCCACTTGCAAGGTTGATTGGGTAACTTGTGTGCAATGTTTCCTTCAACATATTTTATTTCTGTTGCTCCGTCAACTATGTATCTAGGTCCACCAGTCTTTTGCCACTGTGTGCCAAACTGATAGATGTATGCTTGATCTTCTAGTGGAGATGGTCTCCAACCAAAGTCAAAACTTGTAGTGTCTAAGTCATCTGATATATCCCAACCGTCATCACTTTCTTCTAGTGTTGCTACTACATCATGTACATACTTGACTGTCTCTGCCCCTACAACTCTGTATTCAATCGTAGGCATTTCTTCTGCTGAATAATACTTGTTACCAAATTGATAAACAAACGGTTCATCTGTTTCATCATGGTGCCAACTGTAGTCAAAATCTTTGATTTGATAGTTGCCTAATGTTCCCCAATGTCTGTTGTTAGGATCAGGTAATCTTTTTGATTTTATAATACGTGTATCAATATATTTGATAGCACTCCCATCATGTGCACCAGGTGTTATGTATTTGTGTCCACCTGTCTTCTGCCATTGAGTACCGAACTGATAGATAAACGGCTCATCTTCTGCATAAGGATGCCATGAATAGTCGAAATCATCTTCATCTATTAGTTTAGAATCAAACTCCCAATTATCTTTACAAGGTAATGCTTGTGATACTTGATCTTCTACATACTTAACTTCTTCTGCACCTTCAACCGTATAAACAGGTCCACCACTTAGTGCCCACTGTGTAGGAAATCTATAAGTGTAAGGTGGACTAGTTGCATCCGGATGCCAACTAAAGTCAAACTTATCACTATTAATATTGTCAGGGATAGTCCAATTATCTTTGTTAGGTAATGCTTTTGCTTTAAACTGTTCTTCATATTTTACCTCTGTTGCACCTTCAACATGATATCTTGGACCTCCAGTCTTCTGCCATTGTGTACCAAACTCATGTATCATTGCCGGCTCGTTTGGATTGGGCTTCCAACTAAAATCAAACTCACTTACATCTACGTCTTCTGGTATCTCCCAGTTCGTTTTATCATGACCTAATGTTGCTATCAAATCATTAACGTAACTAACTTCGTCTGCACCTATAACTCTATACTCTAACGTAGGCATTTGTTCAGCAGGGTAGTATTGATTACCGAATTGATAGATAAATGGCTCTGATGTTTCATCAGGGTGCCAACTAAAATCAAATCCTTTAATACAATAGTTATTCAATACTCTGAAACTGTTCGGATCTGCTAGTCTAGTTGCTTTTAAAATTCTTGTATCAATATATTTGACAGCACTGCCTTCATGTACTCCTGGAGTAACATATCTTGGACCACCAGTCTTCTGCCATTGCGTACCAAATTGATAAATGTATGGTTCGTCTTCTGCGTAAGGGTGCCATGAAAAATCAAACGTTGTTTCATCTATTAGTTTAGGATCAAATTCCCAATTACACATTTGATGATATGCTGTTGCTTGTTGTGCATCAACGTACTTAACTTCTTCTGCATCATCACAACGATATATCGGTCCTCCTGACATTGCCCATTGAGTAGGAAAATGATAGATGTATGGCACAGGTTCTGTTGCGTCTGGGTGCCAAGAAAAGTCAAACAACTCTTTGTTTATGTTATCGGGTATCTCCCACTTATCTTCTGTCGGTGTTGCAATTGCATAAAAAATATTTTGATACTTAGTTTCTGTTGCTCCCTCTACAGTGTAAACAGGTCCACCTGTCTTCTGCCATTGAGTACCGAACTCATGTAACATTGCTGGTTCGTTGGGGTTAGGTTCCCAACTAAAATCAAAAGTATATTTTTGAATGTTATCGGGTATAGTCCAGTTATCAGCACACGGCATACGTGTAGTTGTTTCTGGCATAAATTGATATTCAGTTGCTCCGTCTACTTTAAATTGTACACTGATTTTATCTTCTGCTTTGTTCCACTGATTTCCCCATGCATAGATATAAGGTGGACTAGTAGGATTAGGTCTCCAACTAAAATCAAACTCATGCATTTCGATATCTTCATCGATGTCAAACAACTCAGGTTTTGATTTTAACTTAGGAGCAAACTCTGTGATGTGCTTAACTGCTTCTGCGCCTTCAACTTTGTAAATAAGTGTAGGCATAATTGTGCCATCGTATAACTGATTGCCAAATACATAGTTAAATGGTTCTGTTTCGTTTGGATCAGGTCTCCAAGTAAAGTCAAATGATCCTTCTTCAATTTCTTCTAATACTTCCCAAGTAGACATGTCAACTGCTAAGTCAACAGGCGTATCAATATACTTAATTGTGCCATCATTACCGGGTACATGATATTCCATGATCGGTACTTGTTCTGCTGGTGCCCACTTGCTTCCCCATATATAGATAAATGGCTCTGTATCTAATGGGTCTGGACGCCATGTAAAGTCTACTTTACTTTCATCAATAGGTTCGTTAATTTTCCACCTAGACATCTGTGGTTCTAGTTCGACAATCGTATTCATGTACTTAACATGCCCTACGTTATCAGATGTATGATATTCTACAACACTTCTTTGTTCTGCTATTGCGAATTTACTTCCCCATACATAAACATAAGGTGGATCACTTGGATCTGGATGCCATGAGAAATCAAATTTACTCTCATCGATTGTGTCGAACAGTTTCCAGCATTGATTTTTAATAGACTTGCGGTTAATAGGTGCAACGTCTGCACGATAGACTCTGATGTCACTTTGTTCTTTTGTACATAACCAAGTGCCTGAATCTTTTTGATGTTGACTAGGCCATATATTGTTATGTTCCTCTGCCCAAACGTCTTCGTCTGGTAAAAAATCAAAGTCAAATTCCCAATCAAAGCCTGTGTAATCACAAAACTCATTGATTAGCCAAAAGTGATCTGTAGTGGCTTCTTTGCGAGCCTCATCTATATCGAAAACTTGTCGTTCTCTAGGGTGAACGTTTGGTTTTTCACCAAAGTAAAATACGTCTCTAAGCATATTATATACTTATGAAATTACGCGGGTCTTGTAAAGTTTTTCAAATCGATCTGCGTCGGATCTATCATTAACCATGGGCTCACCTCGTACATTTAATGATGTGTTTAATAATATTGGACAACCTGTTTCTTCATACCATGCTTCTAGTAATCTACGAATACCTGTGCCATCATCGGGTACTGTTTGTACTCTGCTTGTGCCGTCTTTGTGTACGATAGCAGGGAACTTCTTAGGATGTTTACAAGGTGCAGTAACTTGCATGTAGGGCGAGTTGTTCCAATGTGTTGGCATTTCAAAATATTCATCTACAAGTTCTTCTAATATCATAGGAGCAAAAGGTCTAAACTGTTGTCTCTTTTTAATCTTGTTAACTTCTGATTTAATCTTTGATCCTCTTGGATCTGCTAGTAACGATCTTGTTCCCAATGCTCTAGGACCGAACTCAGCACGACCAGAGGCGACGCCTACGATCTTATCTTTCTTTAATGCTTTAAGAGTCTCAGTAACAGGATAAACACCTGTAATATCTGTTCCTAAGAATGCTGTCTTCCAATTTAATTTTTTACCGTATGCTAATGCCGCGGCTCCCAATGAGTTACCAGCATCACCTGGGTTAGGCATGATCCAAATGTTTTCAAAGTATGTGCCTAAGAATCTATTAGCAGAACAGTTGAGTGCAACTCCTCCTCCGTAGACTAAGTTATCACTATCATTTAATGTTCTTGCTTTGCTCATTACAATCTTAATAAGTTTTTCTACGTATGCTTGTGCTGATGCGGCTATATCAAATTCATCTGCTCCTTCTAAGAACGAATCATCGATGCCGATATGTGTATTTTCTTTAAAGAGTAATGAATCTGTGTGGGCTCCAAACTTATCTTCTAAGTCTTTAACATACTTAGGCTCGCCATATGCGGCCATACCCATTAGAATGTATTCTTCGTCTAGTGGACGTAGTCCTAATCTTGCTGTCATTGCACTGTAGTATAATCCAATAGAGTTAGGATACTTAAGTGTCCAAAGTTTCTTGTACTTTGCAATACCTCTTTTGTTGTAATGTGCTTTCCATATAGTTGCACAATCATTCTCTCCTATTGCATCAATTACAACTACAGTTGCTTCATCATAAGGTGATGTTTGAAAACTGGCTGCCGCATGACACTTATGATGCGGGTGAGTGTTAATAACTTTTGGAATGTGTCCGTCAGTGAATGCCCATGACCATGTGCGAGTAACTGCATCAGTTAATGTTTCGTATATATCTTTACCTAAGATTTCTGTAAAACTAAAAGGCCCTAACTTCTGACCTGCTCTGAATTGTCTCCATGCTTTTACCCAAGGACGTTCATAATAATGAAATGTTACTATTTCATTTCTATCTACATGTGTTAATGCTTCATCAATAATTTCTGGACACAAATCTTTGTCGTGTTTTTGTTTACTATATCTTTCACTATGCCCAGCAAAAAGTATTTCGCCTTCACTATTAATTACAGATACGCCGGCGTCATGGAATCCACAACTTATACCTATATACTTTCTCATTTGTAAATGAATGGATCCCTTTTTTTGAGTTCTGCTAAACGTTTCTTATATTCTATTTTACGTTTATATTTGATGTAGGGCGTCTTTAAGAAATCAGCAATCTTACGAATGAATGCTTTGATTTTGTTAACTATCTTTTTAAACATTTATATTCCTCATTAAAGTTAATCAATTCATCAGCAAATAATTTATGTGGTTCTTCGCCGTGATGCCAATACTTTGCTTTTTCGTTGACATATCCCAGACGTTGATATTTTTGATAAAATGCTTCGTCTTTATTGTTTAACTGATAGTATTTATTGTCATCTACCATGGGTAGAAGATTTTTGATGGCATTTATGTCATCTAAAAAGAATGGCATTGCGTTCAACATCATATAAGGAATCTTGTATGATTGCAATAGATACTGTATTTGTAAAATTAATTGATATGTTTGATACTCTAAGTAAGGTTGATGATCTACCATAAATTTATGCAAGTCTGGAGTGTGTTTCTTTTCTTCTTCATCTCCGCCGTTCCAGCCTATGATAACTTTATAAAAGTAATCACTGCCTTTTTCGTACCAGTCAACTGCATGTGAAGCACTTTGATAGTTGCGTTCTGATTCACTAGGCACTTCTAATCTAGTAGGCTCTGTCCAAGATACAAGTACATTGACATTCATAGTATCTGGATTATAACATTTATGAAACCATTGTACAACTTGTCTGCTAATACCTGTATTAGTTGCACCTACTTGTGCAATGCTAACTGGTTTGCGTTTTAACTTTTTAGCAACTAATGCACCATAAGAATGTTCTCTGTTATATTTTGAATCTTCATTACCATCGATCTCAGAACCTGCGGCATGTAAGCATCCAACAATTAGTAATATTTTTTCTTTCTTCATTCTATCCCTCTCAATTGTCTTACAGTTTCATCATAGTCTAAATAAAAACTGCCATTGTATTTTTGTTTTAACTCTTGCATTTGTGAACTGACATTTAAAGTATCAAACAATTCAGTTCTTTCAAATCTTTCCCATCCTGTATACCTCCATCGTTGTCTTTGATTCCAAGAGTTCTGATTATACAATATTTGTTTAATGGGTACTGAAGATTTATACTCTACCATTTCATTATTTACTAATCGTTTAATGATTGGTTCTTCTAAGAATGCAAGTACTTGTTCTCCTGTGTATGAGCCAAAGTCTGATGTTCCTTTTAGTCCTCTTGACTCCCACCAGTTACCATAACTGTTTATTCTTTCATATTCTTCCCATGCCCAAGTTCCATCGCCCATTGAACAAACTTGTGGCTCGTTTGCCATTACTACTGTGCCGTCTACTTTACTAGCACCTTCCATTGTGCTAGTCATTCTATATTCACAACACATAGATTCTTCTGCTACGTCAAGCATTCTACCGCTTTTAACAAAGTCTTCTAAGTCTAAGTCTATTATGATTGGATCGTACTTGTATTTCGCACACCAATCTCTTGCATACTTAGTATCATGTGCATTATATATAAAATTCTTACCGTAACTTATAATAGCAACTTTAAATGGTATGTCGGCTTTTCTAAACACATTAACCATATACTCACAATCATTGCCTCCACCAAACATAACATGAATATCGTTATCGGATTCTTCATATATAATACGTGCGGCCTTAATTGCTTCCTCGTAATAAGAACCTGCTACTCTTGGAGAAGATTTAATATCAATTTTCCAAGTATCGCCGTGTCCATAGAATGTTAAGAAGTCATCATGTGAAACTTTTGTTTGCATTAAGAATGAAACTCCGTGTCATCAAAATTAGGGCTCCAAGTTAGTTCCATATATCGTTTTCTATTGTGTTCTAGTACGGGCATCATTTGTTCATACAAATTATGTAGTTCTGGAAGAGGTTTATCTAATATAGATTTAATAAGTTCTAATATCTTTTTAAGTCTTTCGCCATGATCTTCTGTTTCATCGTATGATTCGTCCCAAAACTGATCAAACGTTTGGTATCCAGACTCTTTAATATACTTCAATGTATAAGGTGGTGCTAATAATATAAACGGTTTCATGTATTGCATAGGTTGCAATACTTTTTCACTATAGTTTGCACAAGATTGTGCAAATCTAGTTTCTGTTACAATATCTACAAACACATCTCTATAAAAGTTTGCTAACATAGTTTCTTTTGTATTGTACAACGACGGTGTTTGTCCGTCTTTATATTCTGCAACCTTAGGCCAAATTGCTTCTTGCGAATCAATTCCTACATCACTTGGTTTGTCTACAGTATAGGGTGCGTTCTCTTTACATACTAAATTATTATCTGCTAACTGTTGATAAACTTCAGGCGATGTCGTTATCCATTGATCGATATCAAAATATAGATTGTCTTTTACAACATCTAGTGAATCACTAAAGTACCAACTTAGATAACCATTTTCTCCTGCTAAAAAGTTTGCTAAGATTTGACGATGTTTTGTAAATCTCCAATTCAATGATATAAAATGTTTATTAAACTTGTGCTTGTGAAAGTTTTCTTTAATCAATGCGTTGAGTCCTATAATAGGACGTTGTGACATAACATATAAGTCTTTACATTGTAAGTTTAGTGAGTTAGCATAGTGAGGATAGGCTTCTTTGATTCTATATTCACCTGTATTAACTGTAATCATCTGCGGGTTTATGCCATTACGAATTTGATAACGTTGAATAGAATCTAATTCTTTAGAACGCATTCGGTTGTTGTCTTCAGGATAAGGAAATTCACTGTAAAAGCCCTGTGTAAATTCTTCTCCCTCATAGTATGAACTCATAACTTCAAATAACCATATAGTCAATCCCCATCTATTAATCTCATCTAAACCATGTTGATCATGTTCAATCTCATCAAGTTCTTTAATATAACCATTATGCATGTATATCATGTGAAATTGTTGTTGATCGTTTTGTGGGTTGATCAGAGGCAAGATAGATGTTTGTATAAAAGGATGTGACAATTCTGGCTTTTCATGTTTATTAGGTACATTGAGAGGAAATAAATGTTCTAATTGTCCTACATATGATTCTTTACCTACTAACTGCACCATATACATTTTCTTTTTCCCTACGTTTGCATATGATACTTGCGTTTCAGCCCAAAACTTAAACCAGTCTCCTTTCTTCCAATTAGTGTGAGGTATGCCACCAATTTCTAATAGATGACCTGGTTGCCAGTCTTCTAACATCAAGAGGCTAATCATTACGTCATCAGGATCTGCTTTATTTTCTATACAATAATCAGTAATCGAAGGCACATGAGGAGGAATAACATCATACTGACTTAAACGAATAAATTTAAGACCTTGATCAAACAGTCCAAATACTCTTTCTATGTCTTCTGCCCATGCAGGTATAGTCGGTTCATTGTATTCTTCTACTGTAAAATTGATCGCCGTGTTTGTTAAGTATCCTTCTTTGTGATAAAGTGATACTCTTTCTGTTGATAATGTAGGACGAGTATAAGGCAAAAACCTATGTTCTTTTTGCCAAGTAACACCAAAGTGACCTCTTTCAGTTTCGGTATTAATGTTGCACTCCTTTATTAAAAATCTCGTATGTTGACAAATTAGGATAGTCATTGTACGTCCAGAGTTTAGGTTCACGTGCAATCGCATCGTCTAATTTGTCTAAGCCTAACTGTGCTGTTTCAAATGTCATATGATAATGATATCCAAATCTTTTAATTTCTTGGTCTGCCCAAGCGGCTTCTAATTCAGGTCTGCCATCATACCTAATCTGTCTTAAGATTTCTGCATCTTCTTCGTTGTCTAAAAGTATCATGCCGCCCTTACCAACACTCAAATGTTTTTTAAGTTGAAAACTTACACACATAATAGTTGATGGTATATATGAGTTTTGTCTCCACATAGTTGCGGCGTCAAATACATTAGTAGTGCCTATCCGATAATACTCTTTCCATTTTTCTGAAGTAAAGTGCCAATCATAGCCTAACTTTTCAAATGTCATGGGTACAGATAAGTATGTCCAATTGGGACATGTAACTTGATATTTTATTCCACGATCACCTTCATCTATTAATCTTAATGCTAACTCAATGCCATGTGTACAGCAATCAACTGCTACTGCATAAGGTGCTCCAAAATAGTTTGATACTCTTTCTTCTAGTTGTAATATTGGATTCATCTTCATGGTAATAATTTAGGGTCAAGTTTTGGTTTGCCTTGTTGAGGCTTCTTTTTAATAATTGAGTCTAACGTAATTGCTTGTTCCATTTCTGCTTTCTCTGGTAAGTCTAAGTCTTTTGTATTGTCTCGTCTTTCTGCTTTTTCTGCAAGTGTAACAATATACTGTTCAGTTTCTGACCAATCACCTGTACCTTTATAATGATGTTCAAATGAAAAGTCAATACTTGCATTTAGTTCTTCTTCTTCACGTAGTAAATCAGTAAAGTCTTGTCCTGATCTACCTTCATTAACGTCCCAGTCTGCTTTTGCTAACTTTCTTGCACGTTTAGCAGTGTTTGCTTGTATGCGTGAATAGTCTTGTGCATAGAACGCACCTTTACGTCCTCCGTTCTCTGGAGTTTCTCTATCATCGTATGGGTTATCTATTTGTTCAAACCTAACTTTAAAGTCTGCTGTCCATATGCCTTCGTCACTTATTTCAAAGTTGTATTCAGCATTAAACATACCCGGGCCATATTGTTGTCCGAACTCTTTTAAATCTATCTCTGGATTAAACTTGATGTTTGCTCTATACCCACCTCTTGCTCTCCAAAGATTTCTTAAGAAAGGCCAAATCTCGTTAACAAGATGATTGGCAAATACATTGTGATTTCCGTTTGCATCTAAAATATTATCTTGTATAATATGATAATCAAATTCTTCATAAGGAACTTCTTTCTTTGTTTTATCATTGTTTAATACAATATGATAATGATCTTTCTTTAATGCATCTCGTACAGGATAAGTAACAGGTACTTCTGACATACCCTCAAAGAAGTCTAAGAACATATGAATAAGTTTAACTCTCATCATTACGTGAGTACCACCCATCTTAAAGTCATTTGATATCCAATGTCCTTGATACTTGTGCCAAGAAATATTGTATGCATGTGGATTCTGTCCAACAATCGTTTCAGGACCTAGTCCGTATCCAACACCGAGTCCTGCGTTGTTCATGTTGTTGTCTTTGTTACGCCACATAAATGTCATAGTGTCTGAATAGTCTTGGTAGTCTTCTGTTGGGAAGCCTACGATCCAGTTAGTTGCACACCAAATGCCTACTTTTTTACAGTCAATAAAGTTTTGTTCCATTGCTTCAACAGTTACGCCTTTGTGCATGTCATCTAATACTTTCTGTGAGCCTGACTCACAACCTAGATTAAACATGATGCAACCACCGTCTGCTAAGTCTTGTAGATATTCTAAGTCCATACGTTTATCGCAACGTGCATAACCTGTCCATCTAACTTTAAGTCCTTTGGCTTTACATGCAAGTGCAAATGCTCTTAACTCTTTAACGTTACCATTAATGAGTGAGTCAATAAACCAAATAACATCTGTTCCTTTATTATAATACAACCATTCGATTTCGTCAATCAAATCTACTGCCTGTCTTTGTCTATATCTCCAGAAGTGAGTTTCTTCGCAGAATGTACACTTAGCAGTACAGCCTCGACTGAACTCAGAGTTGACTCCGTTTGGTACATCATATAAACTAAAGTCAATAGACTCATAATCTGGCATAGGTAAGTTGTTGATATTAATTCTTTCACTTTCTTCTTGGTCTAATATCTTTGTGCTTTCATGTTCTACACCGTCTTCGATTTCTTCTAACATGACTAACAAGTTCTTTTCACCTTCTCCTATAACAACATAGTCATAGTAGTCTTGTATGTCAAACCAACTCTTATGTACATTCGGTCCACCTACACTAATCTTAATGCTTGGATCTCTTTCTTTGATTTGTTTCATCATGTACTTGCTTGGTTCTTCTGAGATATAATATAATGAGAAGCCAACAACACTAGGCTTCATCTCTAAGATTCTTTCGATTTGTTCATCAAGCAAAGGCTTGAGTACAGGATGTATATCTTGGTAATATGATTCAGGTAGCCAATGCCATGATGACGATGGATCCCAAAGTCTGAACGGAAGTTTCTCGTTCGGTTGCCAATCTGATCTATAATCTCTATACGCCATTGCGTTTAAGTCTATAATGTGCGTTTCAAACCCTGATGCTTTTGCTATACCTGATAGTCTTGCGAGTGAGAACGGAGGCATATACGGCGACCACTCAGGACACAAAACTAATACCATTGTTGTTTCACGTGTCTTATAATCTACATAGACAGGCGTTAGATTCTTTTGTTGTGCTGGTTTAGCATACGGCGCTATAGCCATCATCATGTCGTGGTGTCTTGCATCTCCTACATCTGATGGCGGCTTAGGTTTTGGTTCGTTCTTTCGTGCTAAAGATTGAAGTGTGAAATCCATACGTACTTTGTTTACTCCCGTTACATGTATATTTAACAATTTTCTTATCCTATAATATTTTTAACGGGTGCCCATTACTATGCTAAATATTAACATAGGAGTAGATAATAGTATGTACAGCAAAAATGAATGGGGTAAATTAAAGAAGGTAGTCGTTGGTATTGCAGACAATGCACGGATACCAGAAGTTGACACCAGCCTTCGACATATCAATTATGCTGACGTTACAGATGAACTAGACATTCCTACAGGGAAGTACCCCCAGATAGTCGTTGATGAAGCAAATGAAGATTTAGAAACGTTTGCTGACTTTTTGAGAAACGAAGGCGCGGAGGTAGTCAGACCTGACATCACAGACTGTAATTATTACAACTATTGCCCGCGGGATTCCGTTATTGTTTACAAAGATAAGGCTATTGCTACTCCTATGCCATTAAGGGCTAGACGTAATGAATACCAAGCATATGAACGTCATTTAGAAAATGTACATCCTTATGATATTATTCGTAGTGATGATCTCTATAATACAAACTGTTTAGGAGATCCTGACGTATTAGCATTGACTGAAGCAGAGCCGGCATTTGATGCGGCTAATGTGTTACGTGCTAATGATGATTTGTTATACTTAGTTTCTAACTCAGGTAATAAATCAGGAGCAAGTTTATTACAAAGCATTGTAGACGGCAAAGTACATACAGTAGAGGGTATATACAGTTATATGCACTTAGATTCGACTGTGTGCTTTTTAAGAGACGGTTTAATGTTACTTAACCCAAGCAGAGTCAAAGACGTTAATCAATTACCAGAACCATTCAGACATTGGGATTACATAATGTGTCCAGAGCCTGTACCAATCGGGCATTATCAAAATTATCGTAATTCATCAAACTGGGTAAGTATGAACTTATTCTCAGTTAACTCAAACTTAGTTGCATTAGAAGAACGACAAGAGCCTCTAAGAAAAGAATTAGAAAAGCACGGTATTGAGTGTGCTATGTTACCTATGAGACATGCAATCACATTGGGCGGGTGCTTTCATTGTGTAACAAACGACTTGATAAGAGAAGATGACTAATGAAAGACAAAATCGAACATCAAAAACAAAAAATTAGATTTCGTAA
>MDSX01012252.1_pt1 | contig 13610 bp, 6 predicted proteins | sample 811141 | NCBI WGS metagenome assembly MDSX01 (sample SAMN05326642, study PRJNA326480) | marine metagenome | isolation source: seawater | place: Atlantic Ocean: South East | collected 2010
CTCCACCACTTAGTGTCAATATTTCCCCAGAATCAACTGATAATGTTCCAACAATTGTTGTTCCAGAAGTTAATGACCCTAGTGTAGCTGTTGTTGCACTTGCTCCACCACTTATTGTTAGAGTTCCTGTTGTAGTTCCAGATTCTCCTACACTTAAACTATCTGTTTTGATCACATTATTCTTTATTTGTGTAGTTCCTACATCAATGCTATAAGCAGTACCATTTACATTTTTATTAATTTTTATATTGGCATATTCTTTAATATTAATTCCATCATGAAACAATAACTTAGCATCATTTATAACTTTTACATCAGTAACATTTTTAATATCAACAGAATCAACAATTGTTGCTCTACCAGCATAACCTACGCTTAAAGTATTTGTTGTATTTAAATTACTTTGTGTTATTTTAATTTTTGAATTCAAATCAATGTTTCCAGTTCCATTTACACTCAATTGTGATGCATTCAAATTAGTTAAATTCTTACCGTCAGCAACTATTTCGGGAACATCTAACACACCTGTCTTTGGATTAAACACAAGTTTGGCATTGTAGGTTCCAGATCCACTATTTGTAAATATTTTCAATCTTTTCTCAAAAGCAGCTGAAGAATTGATCTGTGTCTGTGAATCTACAACAGGAATTTCAAAGAACTTGTTATCATTTGTATCATGGAAGCTATTACGTGTAACCATAACATTCGAAGCCAAAGGTACACCACCTGTGATTTGAGCACCATCTATATTACCAACTATATTTGTAAATTCAATAGTGTTCGCATTCAAATCTGTAGCAACTATTGTTTGTGAAACACTCAAGTCTCCATTAATATTCAGACGATTTTCATGTACAGGATTTACAAATACATTACTATGAGAATATATAGTGCTCATATCATTACTTTCTGTGCTATCGATTGTTGTAAAACAATATTGTCTGTTATCTTTTTTATTTTTATGAAATGTGACATTGGATACTTTTTCTGATTCTTGTATTGTTCCTGTTATAACATAATTATTAAATGTCGCTTGATCATTAAACGTTGCTTCACCGCCTACACTTAATTGATTATCAACAATTATATTATTGTCTAAAGTAATATTTGTAGCATACAGATTTGAAGCATAAGTTTCTGCACTATCACCTCCTAAATATATTTTATTAACGTTGCTCAATTCAAATTCATGTTTTCTAAAACCACCTGTCTTTTGAAAATTCAATTTGTATGTATAAGTTGTGTCATTCAAATCAGTTAATAATTCCATGTAACCATTATTATCATGAATAAACTTCACATTAGACTCCAATGAAACTGTTCCAGCAACAGATAGATTTGAATCTATGTGAACATCCGTTGATATATATAAGTTTTCTTTAACTGATATATTACCTTCAATTAAAACACCTGATGAAAAAATAGCTTCATCTGATACAGATAATTTACTTTTAAAGAATACATTTGACCCCACTGAAAGATTGGAACTGACAAATGCATTCGATGACATAATTACATCATCATATACCGAGAGCTGTTCAGATAAGAAAACACTAGAATTGACGGAGAGCTTGTCTGATATAAATACATCCGTACCTACTGAAAGATTAGAACTGATAAAAGCATTCGATGACATAATTACATCATCATATACCGAGAGCTGTTCAGATAAGAAAACACTAGAGTTGACAGAGAGATTACCCGATATAAAAACACTTGAATTCACAGAAAGCTTCTCTGATATGAACACATTTGACCCCACTGAAAGATTGGAACTGACAAATGCATTCGATGACATAATTACATCATCATATACTGAAAGCTTGTCTGATAAGAAAACACTAGAGTTGACGGAGAGCTTGTCTGATAAGAATACACTCGAGCCTACTGAAAGATTGGAACTTATGTAAGCATTTGATAACATGTAGAAATCATTACTTGCATAAAACTTACCATGTAAATAAATGTTACTTGTTACATCAATGTTATTACTAAAAAACACATTACAGTTAAATGTATAATCTGTTTCACCATATTTGAACAATGCATTGGCAACAGCTCTTGTTACGTCGTGTGATACTTCATCGAGCAACGATGTACCATCGAATTTTATGAGATATTCACCTGGTTTTGCTGGATCTTTATCAATTACAATCAAATTACTAAAACCATCAACATCTGGTGAGCTAGATATTTGAATTGCTCCAGCCGCAATATTTGAAATTTTCTCATCATCTACTGTTAAACTATTACCTGTAACTTTGAAGTAGTTAGTATCATAATTAAATATAACTTCTATATTTGAGTGAAGATCTTTTGTTTTTACAATAGGACTTGTATTACTGTTTTTAATAGTGATTCTGTCGGATAAAGCTATATTTGTAGTCGTATTGTATAGGTCTTTGTAAATTTTATCATCCAAATCGCTGATTTTTTTAGCAGTGTTACTGTATAAATTACTTACTGCAGTTGTCGTGACTACTTTTCTAGGATCATCTGTTTTAAAATCAGTAAATTCAATATAATTATTATTACTCAACATATTATATACTTCATTGTTCATTATTGTGTCAACAAGATTCGAAGTGGCTCTTGCTGTGAAAGGTTTCGTGTCATCATTAGATCTAGTCACATTTCTTAGCAAGAACCCACCATTATCCGTGAGATATGTATTATGTGAAGTAAAAAAATTGGGCGAAGTTAAGTCATTATAATACATATTACTCAAAACTCTTGCAGACACTGCATTTGTTGTGCTATTTATATTATCAGCATTAGCAATAAAATCACCCTCCATGAATTGAAACAACTCGTGAACAGCTTTTGATGTAGATGCGGTATTACGTGTTCCTGTATTTCTAAAATCATCGATTAGAAAAGCATTATTACTATTGCGCATAAAGGTGTAAAGTTTACTGAGTGCGGCTGTTGTTGCGGCATTAGAGTGACTTAACTGATTGCTAAACTCACGATTTAAAAAACCATCAGCATTACTATTCTCAATATAATCATATAATGCATGTAATGTTTTGGATGTGGCGGCAGTATTACTTGTCCCCGCATTTCTGAAATCATCGATTAAAAATCCATTGTTACTATTTTCGATGAAATTAATCAAAGAATGAACAGTCTTAGATGTGGCTGCTGTATTACTTGTTCCTGAATTTCTGTAATCATCAATTAAAAATCCATTATTACTATTTTCGATGAAATTAATCAAGGCATGAACAGCTTTAGATGTAGCTGCAGTATTACTTGATCCTACATTTCTGTAATCATCTACGAGGAATGCATTATTACTACTGCGTACAAAATTAAAAAATTCAGTCAAGGCAAATGTAGAGGCTGCGTTTGAACGGCTTGTTTGATTACTGAAATCATCATTTAAAAATCCATCTGTAAAATTACTATTTCTCATGAATCTATACAAGTCAAACATGGCTTTTGTAGTGGGTGCTTTAAAAACATTGTTCTGCTTTACATCATTACTAAAATGATTAACCAAGAATCCCAGATCTTCTATAGGACTACGTATGAAATTATGAAGTTTTATTACTGCTCCTGCTGATGCGGCTCGATTATCTTTGCTTAAATCAACTCCATCACTGTAATTACTATTCAAAAATCCATCTATTACTCCAGAACTGTTACTCAATTGTATCTGAGTTAGGTAATTATATAAATTTGAGAAAGCAGCTGCACTAGTTATAGAATTTTCTTGGCTTGTAGTGGAAGAAAGAATTTCATGATATTGTTTTATAGGCAAATTTGTCCACTTTCCAGTTCCTGTATTTCCACTTGTAGAATCTGGTTCTATATTTCTTAAATATAAAAATACTTTATCCGTATCATTTTGTTTATCTACAACAATTTCACTACTATTACTATCCAATATAAACTCCTCGGTTGTCAGAAAACTTAAACCACTTATACGTCCTCCTGATATGTTCACCGAATCATCATTTTGATGTGCCATATTTGATAATCCTAAATGATTACGTAAGTCTTCACCTGCGATACCGTTCAATGTTGTTGAAATGTTTTCAAAATTTGCTTTAAGAAACGTAGTTTCAATATTTTGAATATTTAATGGTATATTTTGTATGTCTTCCCATGTACCTGTTCTAGCAAGTTCTTGAATTTGTAAATTAGAATGCACTTCTTGAATCTCTGTTATGGTGTAATTAGAATAATCATTCAATCGATTATCTATTTGTAAATACTTTTCTGAAAATAACTCACTATCTGAAATGTCTAATAATTTAGATTCCATATACGTCACTGCATTTGAGAGCGCATACGCATTAGGAATGTCGATTGTTGAATTATTACTATAACTAGATGTCAGTTGCTTTGTTATTAATAAATTATTATTAATCATCAACACATTGTTATCGTTATGCCCGTATAATTCAATATTTGATGTATTGATTTTATTAGTGATTACATTTGCTGAAATTGTAATATTTGATGTATTGATTGATTTTGCTATTGTATTTTGCACATGTATTTCATTTGCATGTATATTACTCGTTTGTATGTTAGACGTAGCTATGGCTTGGTCACTATAAATATCCCCTTGAATATACAAATTGTTTACCGACAAATTACTTGAAACATTAACATTTGATGCGAAGATCATATTTGTAGATATTTGTCCAGCGATAATATCATTTTCAACTGAAAGATTACTTGAGTATATATTACTTGATACAAGTTCTCGCTGTAACCCTAAGTTTGATAATGCAAATGTGACATTTTCCAGATCCGCTAGATTACTGCTTGTAATCAGTAAACCAGTTTTATCTATGATACTCTCGTGTAAAATGTTAGACAACTGTGCATCATTCGCCAATGTTTGTTGATATAAATTTGATAAAGCACAAGCATTAGGAACAATATTATCATTGGATATTTGGAAGTCTTTTGTCAAATACACCCACTTGACTTCACCTTGTGAATTAGCATTTAATAAAATAGCATTACTGTGTAAATTTGATGATAATGTTAAAGAATCATTTATTTCCAGTGAATTAACATTACTTAGACTACTTTCCACATCTGTTACAAGACTATCTAAAGTTTTATTCAATAAATATGGAACCGGAGCCCATTGTGCCTCACCGGTTGCCGTATCAACGCACTTAAGATAATAATTTGATTGTTTTGATTGGATATCAATTGCCAAATTAGAATAAATTCTAAGAGACTTTGTATTAACTCTTTCATTACTGGCTAGTATTTTATCTATTAAAGTATGAATACCAATAGATCTCAAATAGTTATCTTGTTTTTGTCTACTTGATAATGCAGTAAATTGATTTTGAAATTCACTTATTATACTCATTATTACAAATAAAAAATTTTTTTATTCGTGAAAAAATAACTTACCATCTTAATTAACTTGGTGGATAACTTATAATATCTGTCCAATTTTGTGTTATATCACGATAATATAGATCACCTTTACCTAGCTTGATCTTTTCATATTCTTCTGTTGATTGATGTATAATTACATAATCAGGTATTTTATCAACAGCCAAAATATTTGAATATCCGTTAGTATAATATTCAAAAGGAATTTCTAGAGTCGTTAATATATTACTTGTCATTTCTACAAATTTATCGTATGTAAATTGAGCTGTTGGAACATAGTGATTATCACGTATAAGAGTTTTCAACTGAGGCTGAATTGGTTGAGGAATTCCAGCAATCGGTTGTGGAAATACCAAGTTTGAATTATCATTCACTCTAACACGTAAATATTCATTCTCATATTTTATATTTGGATAGTACGTAGTATACCAATCTGCATCTAGTTTTTCTATAGCAATATACTCGTATTCTTTTGTAGAACTACTATCATATTGTATAGACAAAAAATCTTTGGGGTTTTCTGGATCAGCTTCCATTGCACTTTTCGCACTTTTTAGATAAAATTCACCTTCATCTACGAAAGCAACGTCAATAATAGTTTCTGTTGAATGAAATTTTAAATTTCCTAGTCCCAATGCATATAATGCATTTGGTTCACCACCTATATTATCTGCATCTTCGAAAGCCATAGCTTTAATGCCTAGGTTTTCTATTATTTTATTTTTTTCCATTGTGTGTAAATTATCATATTTTGAAACATAATTCTTATCATTTATAAATTCTGATAAAAAGAGTGGTCTGTTACTTAATGTTTTTAATCTACCATCCATGGCAAATACACTCAAACCTAAATTTGCACGTGCAATAAATTTATTACTTATATTTTGTAAATTTTGATTAGACTTAAATAAATCATTCGATAAATCATCAAAAGAATTGATAATAGTATCGCTTATTTCTGACATTTTAGAATGTATTTCATTACTGTTATTACTCATATCATCATACGTCGCGGCGTTTGATAATTTTATGAAGCCGGGATTTTGAAAATTAAAAAAAGTATCAAGTGGAATGAAATTCTCGTTATAGAAAATAACATTTGAATCAGTAAAATTCATAGTATTTTCAACTATCATTGACTGTACACTTACAGAATTAGAGTTTTGATATACTATATTTGACATATTTAGATTATTATTGAGTGTCTGTTTTTGACTGGGTGATAAATCTAAAAAATTATCATCCAAATTGAATAATACATCATTTGAAATATTAGATTTAATATTTTCTTCATTATCAATAATAAATTGTTTATTAGAGGTCGATGTAACTCCCATATTATTACTAAGTTGCGAATAGATATTACTCAATAGAACACTCGACGGAATATTTGATGAATCATTACTTAATACGGAATGAATCAATGGGAATTCGTATACTTGTGATATGACGTTTTTTTCAGCATTTAAATATAAAAAGTTATTGCTTTGAAATGACAGATTATTAAGTGTGATATTTGAAGATACATTAACGTTTTCAATTCTAGCAACTGTATTGAATGTAGCCAGATTCGATAAACCTAGGTTTGTTCTCGCAATCGTTTTGTTTAGTTCTGATAAATTTGAACTAACGTTCAAAAAACTCTCTGTATAGCCATAATCAGATGCTATTTCTGTAAATTTCGGGCGATTTGATAAATGTAATATAGATTCATCGTAAACAAAAGGAGAAAGCTCTTCCACTCTTTGGAGCTTGTTATCATTCGAAAAATTGCCTATCATGATATCATGCTGATAATTTGAGTATGCCCACGATGGTAAATCAAGTTCTTTGAATACTACTGTGCCATCAACATTACTCGAAGAGAGAAAGAGGTTACTGTTAGGGTCTAAGTTTGATTTTAACGAAAATTCTTTTACAGCTAGAGAACTGTCACCGACAATATTCACATCATTTGAAAATTGTAAAGCAAAATCACCAAGTAATAGGGATCTTCTCGAAGCCCGTCTTTTATATTCATTCACACTCAGTTCATTCAAATTTCTGAATGATTCTAATAGACCATATTGTGCCATCGTATATTGTTTAAAAAAGATATATTAAAATAATCGAATTTCACCAGGAAACTTTATTTTTTTGACAGTTTGTTGAGTTTTTTATTAATGTTCACGACTTCTTTGAGAAGCTTATTGTATAACTCGACATAATAAAAACTGACAAGAACCGACATAATTACAGCTATGTAATAGAACATTTTGAGAAGTGTAACAAACATTTTATTTAATATAACACTAGTTTTTATTTTTCACATGAAGTTTCACATTACATATTATCATCATACGACAATTCATGAAGTAATAATAATCTATAACTTATAACTTCTTCTTACTTTTTTTCGTTTTTTTTTGTTCTAGCTTTTTACCCCCATTCTTCCATTGTGGTTGTATAATTGTTTGTGGTATTTGATGTGGTATTTGTTTTGCACTATATATTTTTGCTGTTTTATTTTGTTTTTTTTCTTTTTCTAAAACAGCTATAACGGAATCAATTGGAAGATTCTTATGTGCATGGTATTTTAACGCGGGACCCTTATTGTCTAAATTAACCACATGTAGATGTAAACTTTGAACTGAATTGTAAGGAAAACAGTGGAAATACATTCCCACATTTTTCCAACCTCGTTTTGTGGCATAATGATTTCCAGCTTCTTTCATGTCTTTTAGGAATTGTATATCATTTCTATCCATTGATATTACATTAAATTTTTTCCATTGTAAGTCTTTTGTTGTTAATGAATACATGACCTGGGCCATTATCATCTGGTTTAGCCATACTTGCTGTTGATATAAATTTAAGGTTTGCCGCATTGTCGTCATTTTCTGGTCTATTGTGACATACCATAAATTCGTTTGTATAATTACCTAGTATACTTTGATCCACTAGATTGGGCATTACACCAGAAGCTAATTTTGCAAACACATTAAATGGGTTATTATCAGTTGTTAATTTACCACTATTAGAGTCTACAAAACCAGATTCTATAAGAGCTTCTCTTAATTTAGTGTTTTTGATTTTTTTTCGTATATTTTCGAAAAACTGTTGTGGGCATTATAAACTATATTCATATAAAAATATATTACTGAATATAATATAAAATTAAGTCTTATCATCAAGCACTATGTTTTTGTTTCTTTACACTATCTCTTTATCATGGTTGAAATTCATTCAACATTAACATTTTGAAAATTTCTTATTTGTTCAATCATCGTATCTAATAGCACATTCTTCAGTCTCATCACACTCTCTTTCATAAAATCTGGCTGTAGATTGATATCTAAAACCATTTTTGCTTTACATGCATCACGCATGTTGAAAAAAAACTCATTTTGTTCAGCGTTTGATGAATTCCAATAACCTTCTTTATAAAATTTCTTCGCTATGTTCCTTACATACTTACATGTCTGCACTAAACAGTTCATCAAGACATCCATAATAAGTTTGCTCAATTCTTTTTTGTCTTTATACACAATCAATCTGTTTGACTTGTGTCCCTCTGGTAACACCATGACCTGATTCTCTTTTGGTATAAGTGCCTCACGAAATAAATTTTCAATGAACTCCGGAAAATAGGGATTTTCTTCAATCATTTCCCTAACTTCATCACTTGTTATGTGACCATAATCTAGGTTATCATAATTGTTGTAGTTTACATTAGGGTCATTAAAGTAATTTAATGTATTATTTGTCGTATTTGTTGTATTATTTGTCGTATTATTATATACTGTAGTTGGTCTTGCTCTTTCTTCTTCTAATTGTTTATTCTTTTCTTTCAACTCTTCTTCCAGCTCTTTGATTCTTTGTTGTTCTTCTGTTAATACAAGTTCACATTTAACATTCTTCATGTGTTTATATTTGCCTTCTCTTGTTGTAAATGTTTTTTTACACGTTGGACATTGTAAACTATGAACACCTTTACATGTTTTTTGATGTCTCTCTAAACTTCTTTTAGAAGATAATGTTTTATTGCAATATTTACAATTATTAAAAAATGTTATATCATAAGGGTTCACATTTTGACCACTAGGGTTCACATTTTGACCACTAGGGTTCACATTTTGGCACAGTGGTTCATTATTCAGTCTCTTTAACCGCTTCTCACATGCCACTTGACGACCAATATGCGTCTCGAAATTTTGTTTTCTATTCGTTTCGTAACCGCACTTTTCGCATATCCAATTTTTGTTATACATTTTATTATTACTTAATATCAAGATTTTATTTTTAAATAATTAACTTCTACATTTATACATTATACATTTATATATCAAAAAAGTATAAAGTTTTTGAAACGACATTATTTTTCCCCCTTATTTTCAAATTTATAAATTCCGATTTAATTGTTGTGCTTACTTGCAAAATTTAAATCTTACCATCACCCATATCGAGAACTATATTCTTGTTTCTTTGTACTATCTCTTTATCATTGTCAGTCATATATTCAATATCTGATATATTAAGTCCACAAGCGTTACAATTATCAGCCCAGAACTGATTGTTTATAACGTCTTTTTTGTTTCTTACAATTACATTTGAGTCTCTTATTAATGTGGCTGTTTGCACCCCTAAGTCCATCAAAACCCGTATCAGCGGCTTTCTCATTTCGACACCATCTTTTATAACAGCACATGTGTTGGACTTTTGACCTTCAGGTAAGTATATGCATTGATTCTCTTTTGGACCAAGTATCATACGGGTTAGGTCTTCCGATAATTCGGGATATTGCATTCTACAGTTGTTGAAGAGACGCTTAATATCTTCTTTTGTTATATGGTCTAAATTTAGATTATCATAGTTATTATAGTTGATACTGTGATCAAAGTAATTATTGTTTGTAATGTTATAATTGTTTATCGTAGTGTTGCTTTTCTTTTCTACTTCTTTTCTTTTCTTTTTTTCTTCTTCTAACTCTTTGTCACGTTCTTCTAATTCTTTACCACATTCTTCTAATTGGTCTTCTAAATCTTTTATTTTTTGTTGTTCATCTGCTAATATAAACTCACAATTTGCTTTTTTAATGTGTCTATATTTACTGAATTTGCTTGTGAACTCAACCTTACATGTTGGACATTGTAATGAGTGCACACCATTACATTTATCTTCATGTTTTTCTTTTGATCTTTTTGTAGCAAAAGATTTATTGCAAAAATTGCAACATTTATCATCATTTAGTTGTTTAGCTACCGTTTTATCAAAATCCGCTACTATTGCACTAGACCCAGCTACCGTTTTATCAAAATCCGCTACTATTGCACTAGACCCAGCTACCGTTTTATCAAAATCCGCTACTATTTTCACACGGTTATTTTTATCGTCTTTTTTTAGTCTCTTTTCACACGCATTTAGACTGCATTGATGCAGTTCTAAATTGTATTTTCTATTCGTAGTATAGTGACAAGTCTCACATAAAAATGTTTTATTACTAACCATTTTTATTACTTAATATGTAGAATATAATTTTTAAATATATTGAACTAATTTACTAATTTACTAAAATCTAATAATTAGTTAGTAACATATATATATCTAAAAAATAAAAAGACAAAAAAAATAAAAAAAAATAAAAAAAAAATAAAAAAAATACAAAAATTTTTAAGAGACATTTTTTTTCACAAAATGAGCCAAAACCACGTAATTGTGAATTTAGCATTTAACCTTTTATTTTAAGCATAAATGAGACCACCTAAACCGGAGGTAATTTTCAAAAAGTTATAGTTTATAGAATATAGTGTCATGTCATATGCATATTTGCTATCTCCACTTGTATCTGGAACTGGTTCATTAACATCTACATACATCTGAACTTTATTAATTTTTGACATATTGCAGCTTCCTGAAGGTTGAAAGTTCTCAGGATTTAAACTGAACGAATATACGTAAATACCTGGTGTGCTTGGTATGTGTGTATGATGTTGATAAGGTTGTATAATGTTAAAGAAATAATTATCTTTCGCCTCCATTCTATCTAATCCATTAAATAAGAATCGTGCTGATTTCATTATTTCACCATTAACGGATGATTCAGTATATTTTTTTACATCTATAATATTTGGATTTGTAGTTGATGTTATTTTTACTGTTTCCCAATCGGTAAAATCAAACCATCTATTTTCAACAGATCTATCATTTCTTCCTATGACCCAAATGAATTCCTTGACTGGATTGTGAACATCGAGTGTAAGTAGATTGTTGTTTTTAAGATTATTGAATGTTATACGATTGACTTGTTCTATTAAATACTCTTGTGAGTTCTTTGCAAAATATTTTCTTTCATTTGTATCGAGAAATATGTAATTGGTTTCAATATAAGGATCTATATGAATTGAATTATTATCAACTGTGAAGTATCGATCACAATCACTAATTTTTGGCTTTGGTGTTGTAGCAGGTGTTCCAGTTAAAGGAATTACCGTTGAACCTAATGTAAAAATATCAATTAATGGTCTAAGCTCGATATGAACTTCTATTTGATGATATTGTAAACTGATAAGAGGTAATGCCAATCCGGGTATTTTATTGAACCAAAATAGTAGAGGAACGTATATTCTACGTTCGAACACTTGAATATCGCCATCTTTTAAATCATTATTACTGTGATCATCTGGTGCAAATATAGAAGCTATATTACCGATCAATTTAGAATAACCGTATCTTTTATCAGATGATAGTGATAGTTCATTCCATATATGTAACCATTCACCGTATTGTTTATCTACGATATTACCACCAATTGTAATGTAATAATTATCTATAATAACTTCCCCTAAATTTTGAACAAATTTGAACTTCTCTTTACCATATATGTTGTTGCGTTTTGGAATCGATGGAATAGTCATAGCGAAATACATGTTTTGTAACATATCGGCATTTCTGTCAATTTTACATATAAGCATAGTATTTTCGGAAATATTCATAGTGGTTCTATTGAAATTGAGGCGCATTGATTCTGTTGCAAAGTTTGTGTGAGTTTTGAATACTTTTTTAAAAAAACTTAACGATGGATTACCATTAAGATATAAGTTTTGTGCTCCATATGCCATGAGTTGTAAAAGTCCTCCTGGCATCGTTTATGTTCCTTATTTTAAACAATAATTTTTTTTTTAAATAAATAAAATTTCATCAAATTAATATACTAATGGCATATTTGATTGCCGATAATAATTTAGCAGATTTATTCGATATAAAAAAATCCCGCACAAATTTGGGTTTAGGAGATATATCTACGATGAACAGTAGTGATATTCGTATCACAGGAGGAAATATTGAAATAGACTCTTTCAAATTCGTTCCAAGTAGTACTTTAGCTAATACGAATTATGTATTGAAAAATGCAGATTTATATGGTTCTGTTGAATGGTTTGAAATACCTTCTATTAGTTGGTTAGATACTGATCAAAATAATATTCGTTTATCTGGTTTTTGTAATGATATGAATTATGTGCGTTCTAATCAATTGGCACAAGTAGCATTCTCTGGTGATTATCATGATTTAAAATACAAACCTCAAAGCTTACGTGAAGTGTACAGTAATGATGTGTTGAATGATTTTTTATATTCAGCATGTAATTTATCAGATTTGCAAAATGTTGAAAAAGCACGTCAAAACTTGGGGTTAGGAACATTAGCTTTACAAAATCCAGATAATGTATCTCTGGAAAGATTGATTGTAACTGATATGTTACAATTGAATAACTTAAATAGTAATGGATATTTATACATCAATTCGTCAAATGAAGTAGAAATGAGAAATTTTACTGTTGCTACAAGCACAACACCTGGTATAGTATATAAAACAGATATACTTGTTAATGATTCTAATTTTGTTCCAACATCTGAATTATTATATAATGTTAATTCTAATTTGAATGAACAAATCTCTAATTTACAATTAGGAGATTTAAATGATATTGTCAGCTTATTTGGTGAAAATAAATATCTCTTTAAGACAAATCTTTTATCAGAATTTTCAAATGACCAGCAAAGACAAACTGCACGTCAAAATTTAGGTCTAGGAGATATTGCAACTCAAAATAGTGGAACTTTTTCGGTGTCAAATATTACATTAAGTAATTTACAATTTACTACAGACAATATAAAAGAGAAAGTATTGACGTTCGATAACGATAAAAAATCTCACTTCAAATCTTTAGATGACTTTTTAGCGACCGAGACAAATC
>MDSX01051880.1_pt1 | contig 13608 bp, 15 predicted proteins | sample 811141 | NCBI WGS metagenome assembly MDSX01 (sample SAMN05326642, study PRJNA326480) | marine metagenome | isolation source: seawater | place: Atlantic Ocean: South East | collected 2010
GAGCGCCGCGTCCCCAGGGAGTGCCCGGGGGCGCGCGACTTCGAACCCGCGCCGAAGGCGACCAAGAATCGGCCGCGAGACAGCCCTCAGAGGCGGACCATCGTGTGGCTCTCCGTATGGTCCAAATTACAAAGTGGTCCAAATTGCACCAAGCGCGGATAGGATTCCGGGGGGCTGCAAAGATTTCGTCTTTGTCAATCATGGCGTAACGCGATAGTGCCACCTGGTTACTTACAATGGCTAGTGACAGCTCCCAGCCCAACCCGCCTGTGAAGGCGACAGCTGTAAGGCCGGAACCAACAATTCTGTCGCTCCTGTTATCGTCTAAAACACAGAAGCAGGCATCTGCGGCTGTCTCAGCCCAATCTATGAACACGCTCCCAACGTTGGCAATGATGTCCAAGGCAGAGCAGCGTCGAGTTAATCGTTTGCCGAAAGCCTCGGAGGAGGAGGAGTCGCGGACAGAGGATATTCGAAGGAAGTTGGGTTCCCTCGGACGACGGGAATTCTCTGTGGTGTCAGCAATGGTTGCAGGGCACCAACCAATGTCAAAATTAGATCTCAGGACCAATGCTACACCTCTAAAACACTCTACGGGCAGCCGCCTCTATGATTCTGTCCGACGGGTAGGTGAGCAATTGACACAAAGGGCAATGATTGATGTAGACTATGAACAATCTAGCCCAGGCATGATCCTTCCAATGTTTCGACCCCCACCCGTCCTATCCGTGGCCAACCAGGTGAATTGCAATTCTTCCTCTGAGACTATCACAATCGCTGCAAAGTCGCCATTGATTAACATATCACATACTGTGATTCCAACAAGACCCAGGCCAACACCCCTCGATGTTCACTTTAAAACACGAGCACAGACCATCAATACCCTTCGCGAGCAGCCCCCCACTACCATGCACCGAGTTAAGCACGATGCGTATCCCTCCATGTCTAAACTGGCAAATTACAGATCAAACTTGACGTCAAGTTGTTTTAGGTTGAAGATGATGCAGGACGTTAGCAGAACATTAGCTGTGAAAGTGGCGAAGCCATCGGTGCAAGCAGCGCTAAGACCCTCGCTGCTGGAACGCGGGGGCCAACTGCTCAGAGAGCAGGTCAAAAGTTTTGAAACTGTGTCGGCCCGGAGGCGATTTAGCAGGTGGCATATGATCGCGGTAGAAATGACTCGGGAACGCAAAAGTCGTGCGAGCACAATACTCTGGCGCACTGCTCAACGCTGGTTGGCGAGTGTGGAGCTACGGGAAAGGATCATATTGCGAGCCTCACAAATTGATCGCGAACGTCGCGCAGTAATGCGATTCGTTGGAACACGAGAATTATTGGTAGTTTCCATGCAAGGTTTCATCAGGGGGGGAAATACTCGAAGACTCTTAAGACAGCAATCGTGTCTGAATACCGCCTCGTATGTCGTACAGCGTGGCGTGCGTTGTCATTCGGCTAGAGTCACACTGGTGAAATTACGCTTTGAATACACGCAGGGAGCTGCAGCAGCAGTCTTTTTGCAACGTCGTGTGCGAGGGAAGCGAGGCCGCAAACGCTATTGCGCGGTACTAGCTGCAGAGCGTGCATCAAAGATTTCAGCATTCATACAACGCAGGGTTTTCATGCGCCGCAAGCAATTCCGCATCAATGGAGCGGCCATCATTATCCAAGAACGTTGGCGAAAACGCATGCGTATGCGTCGCCATCATTTCAGAGAGGAGCGCCTACGGGTGCGCAAAGCCAATACCATTCGCAGGGCAATATCACGCTTCAATGCACGTGCAAAGCGTCGTCATCGCCGTGCTGCGGGGAAGGATGTGCGTCTTCCCGGCATTCTATAGGGCTCTTGAGACGTATGTCTTATCTTTTCGTATGTAGGTGACTCGTTTAAGGACCGATTTCGCAATTTGGGCACAGAACCGATATCGCGAGAAGGCTGCAAAAGGATGTCTGGCGCAGTTGCGATTTAACTCTCAAGTCGACATCGCCGCTCAACGTAAGTACCGCACACATCAGCTCAGTGCGTTGAGGCTCTATGATGATAAACATATGCATCCCAGCGGCTTCCAGGAAAGATCTTTGTCTTCCTCGTGGCGACATGCCGTGGTTCGAGCCTTTCGATTTGCGCTCGTTGCCTCGACAGATTCCGGTTGTGTGCCAACAAAATTATCCCAGAGGATTAAACGCGAGCTGGCGGCAACGAGGATTGCCGGGGCTTTTCGTGCTCACCGTTGCGTTGTCCGAGTGCGCTCGCAGCATCTTCATGCACGGCTTAGTTTGCGTGCAGCCGAAGCAATAAGAAGAGAAGCTGCAGTCACTCTAACACAGCAGCTAGTTCGCGGTTGGATAGCACGTCATAACGGCCAGATCAGACTAAAAGCTCTTCATGCCACCACAATCGAAAAAGTTGTGCGCGGCAATTGGGGACGAGCCATTGCTCGTCGAACCTCTGCGAGGCAGACCGCTGCAGTCCGCCTCCAGGCCGCCGTGCGGGTCAGAGCGATCGTCAGAGATATCGGTCCACGCCGCGTGCGCCGGCGCCGTTTGAATGGCCCGACCACCACAGTCCAGACATGCGTTCGTCGTCTTGCTGCGTCTCGACTAGCCGTAGAGCTTCGCGCAGCTGCCACGGTTGGCGACGAAGGCGGTATTCGTGCGCACGCTATGCTCACTAGATGCCGCCGCATCACTCGAGCAGAACTGTGTGCCGAGTCTTTATGCGGTTCTGCCAATTATCGTGGTGAATTTCAGGCTGTTTTTGCACATTATTGTCGCATTGTTCCAGTGCCTGGCGGTCACTCCTGGGAAAATTAAATTTACGAGCTTTTGTGTGTAGGCACACATCCAGCTTTTGATGAAGTATCAGTTAAACATCGACAACAGCAGAGAGTTGCCAAACATGGTACGACACAGCACAAGACATGTGCCTTTACAAATCATGAAGCGGTTGTCAAGCAGCAGCATTGTGCCGGTGCAAAGATGGCATCGTCTGAATTTGTCCGGCTTTTTAAAGAGACACCTGGTGCCATGCTTGGGGGAGAAAGAGGTCGTGGTCCAGCATGCAAAGAATCGACGAAGACCCTGAAGGCTAATGATTACGAACTTATTTTTGCCAAACAGAAGAATCATGGCGAGAAAACTATTGCTTTTGAGACATTTCTTGCCCCCAACAGTGTACCTTAAAGGCTCGAACCCCGAGGTGTATTTGTTTTGAGTAACTCAGAGTTTGCTTGGCTCATTGCAATCTATCTCAGGCATGTCTTGATTGCGTCAGTGCAGAACTTCGCCCGGGCGTGCGTAACTTTGAGGGCAGACTCTTGCTTCAATCGCACGTGGCACGTGCACTCACCATCCTCGTAGATTTGTGGCTGCCTCTCAAATGGGCGCACAAGATAAAGCAGGCCTTACATCTGCGCGCTGATCACAGACTAGAAGTGGCTGCAGCGAAAATACAGAAGATAGCTCGGGTTGTTGCTGCGCACAACTGCACCGCAGTAAAAAGATTAGCTAGGGGACGCGCTGTGCGTGCACAACTTAAACAAACAGCCTCGGTGTCTATACAAAAGCGGCTCGCACGAGGACCATCCACAAGAGCTGCCACAGCCCTGCTCGCAATGCGTGCGTTCAGGAAGTATGTCGTTGATCGTCATGAGGTCCTACAGTACGCAGCACCAGCCATTGGAGAAGACGACGACATGCTTACCGAGCAAAGCATCATATGCTACTGGGCGTTTGTTGGCACTTCGGGGGGGGATCTCGTAAACGTAAAAGCAAAGCGACGCTTTGTGCTTGCGCTCAAAGGTTCGGGGACACGTGTCTCATGGGTGAAACCCAAGCTGCTGCGTGATAAGGATGTCGCCCGTATTTCGCAGCGGCCGACGAGGCGCACGGCCTATGTCGTAGACTGCGCATATTGTGGGGTCCAGGCTGCTGAAAAGGTTTGTCTCGACTCGTGCGCCGATCCGCACGTGCCCGGCGCGCCAAAAAGGAAATATGGCAAATGCCGCCTAGGCTCCGTTTCAAATGTGATTCGGGTTGACAAGGCAAGACTGTACGTAGGTATTGCGGTGAGTGTTGGGCTGCTGTTCACCGCAGAGGAAAGCGGCAGCGGCACCGGTTTCACATCATAGCAACGTGCGTTGATTGCGGTGGAAAGCAACCTGCGAGTCGAACCTGTGGTACCTGCTCTGCGTCTGAGGGCCGCATTATCTCACTTTGCGACGCATTCACCGGCGCTTTCTATCCACTATTGGTCTCTCTGTCTAGATGTGCCTTGCTGTGCACAGGTCTGCTTTCACAATCGACATCCATTCGATGGGCAAAGTGGAAGACGTGAAATATCGATGGAAACACAGGCGCGAATCGAGCGCAAGAGCCTGGCCTTGAAGAGATCAGTCGCAGAAAAAGACTTGGAGAAGCGCGCGTTGCGTGCCGCGTCTGCTGCGTCTGCAAATGGAGACTATGCAGCAGCACGAATAGCAAGACGCGAGGCAAATTCTCACAAAGTCTCTGCTGCACAAGCACGAAGCGAGGCGAGAGAGCTTCGGCCACACCACTGGACGGCTCTGGTCCAACCGTGTGCAGCATGTGGTGATTACGCAGCTCGATGGCGATGCCCTCCTTGTGAGGAGTCATACTGTGCGGGATGTTATTCACAGCTTCATGCGTTTGGTTCACGTCTCACGCACGCATGCGACCGTCTTGGTTACTATACAGCAGAGATACATGCTCGCGACGAGCGCTTATTCCGCGCAAACACGCGGCGTGTCCTTGAGAGACATCGACGCGAAGCCGCACGCGCAGCGGAGCCGACAAAGCGCAATCGTGCTGCCATTACAATTCAACGCACTTATTTTGCCACTGTCGGCCGAGTAGAAGGGCAACGGCAGCTTCAGGAATCACGCCATGGCCAGCGCGAGGCCTGGCAGCAGCTAAAGAATGGCGCTTCTCGTCATCTGGACATGGGCCATCTGTTTCTAGACCTGATAGGCCGCGCGCCCTTTTTAAGTAGTGACGCAAAAGAACAACTTGCAGTGAAGCGTGTTGCGCTCTGGAAGCACAAATCCAGTGATGAAATATCTTTAGTCAAGAGTTCCAGTGGAATCCGCCACGAAGACTTCTCTGCACGTGTATACCTGCTATTTGACTATAGGCGCGCGCGTGCCCGCTATTTTATCTCGCAAAACGGCGCAGATATCTGCTGGAGGGCAAATGATGCTGCCGATCCAAAGAAGTGTCCTGCGCGGGGCTTCGATGTCGCCTTGCTTACTGAACTATGTGATCAGGCTATATATGGTGGTGTGCGACTGCCAGGCCGTGCCTTTCCTCTGGCCGGTCAAAAATCCGTTGCGGTCTCGCACGACCTAAGTGGGCTCGTCCGTCAAAATGATCGCATTCGCATTGGGAAACGTCTATGTCGGATTCATGCTGCACGTCCAGATGCTGTAGCCAAAGAAAGCCTGCAGCTTCGTTTCTGTTGGCTTGGCGAAAACTATTCCAGGGAATTGGCGGGAGAGGGCGGGGGTCTCTGCTTGTACCGGCTCCCTCCGCAAGCTCGGGCCGGTAAGTTTTGGACCATGTTGGGGCGGACCTCGTACGAAAACCAACTCACGCAGGGTGTAATCAAACGCTATCGCGGATTGCACGTTGGAATTGGGCATCAACAAAAAATCCTAGCAAAGCGGCTCCGACCTTGGCTTCCCAAGATAGCTGAAAAGATCAAGAAATGGTCTAAAGACCACGACCTGATGCAAGAACGAATCAAGTGGTGGACCTGGGATTGGCAAGTTTTACTCGAAGCTCGCCAAAAGAAGGCTGACCGTGAGGCTGTTCGACAAGGTATGTCCATGGAAGCAAGAGAAGCAATGCGTGATGAAGAACGGAAGAATGCTTACATGGGCCTCGCTCCCAAGTCCGAAACTATGTGGAAACAGATTGAGGTCGACGGTAAGCCAGTCTGGAAACACGTAAAAACAGGCGAGATCACAGCTGAGAAGCCAAAGGAGCTTAAGTCGGCTAGTGAGCTCGCTCACGAGGAAGCGAAAGCCAAAATGAAGAAGAAGAGACGATACTGATAGAGTAGCCGGGGGATAGCATGTCTCAGTAGATCTGGAGGTGGTCACCCGTGGAAGCTCGCAGCTACTGGCAGCTTGTTGGTTCCACGTAGCTTTGTAAAGTGCCGATGGAAGTGCCGGCATGTGTCAGGAGATTGCAAAGCCATATGACTAAGTGCAGCATAGACTTCCTTTTCCAGTTCCAGAGCATGGGCATTTGAAAGTGGCTTAAGCCATGATTTCCATCGCACCGGCTGCTGCTCTTATTCAGCACGCGCAGGTCTCGGGAGAGTGCGGTGGCTCCACCGCGGGTGGTGCTTGTTGAGCTCCGAAAGATGGCTTCGTTGCTTCCTGCTGGCAGCACTGGCGATGTGCTCCTTGCGCGAAATTGCCTGACTGCAAGTCAGGTGAAACAAAGTTGGGAGAATCATCTGGCTATTGTGCGCTGCACGCGCTCTCGAGGAAATCTTCTCCTATCCAGCCGGCCGTATTCGCTTCCCTCGACGAACACGCTAGACAAGCTGCGGCCGGGGCCATGGACTGGATCGGACGCGCAAACGCGGGCCTGGGCCGGCTCTACGGCCCCTTGGGCCCCGTAATGGCTGCGACACGCGCCACCCGCCCGTAGCGACGTGCCAGAGAGCACCAGGCTCAGCGAGGTAGCACAGTCACCGGACAGTGCACCTGCTGGATAGAAGCCTGACCGGCGCCACAGTGACGTTAGGAAGCTAGTAAATTACCCTAGCTTCCTAATACCATCCCTCCATTGCTGTTAGTAGACCATATGCAGGCCTATATGCCTAAAGAAAATAAGCCGCGCCACCCCGGGCCTCGGGGAAGCGGCGAGCTGGGAGAGGACCACCGAAACCAGCAGTTTTATTTGGCTGGGTGATGATAGGTGGTCTAAACTCACTAGCTCGCTACCGGAAACATAGTGTAAAACCGCAAATGCAATTTCGCTCGCTATCATTTCCTATATCTTATATCTTGGTCTTTGCGCTGTTTCGTTTGACTTACATCATGGCCATGCCATCTCGTTCGACGAGAAACACAGGTGCGGCGATCATGATCCAACATTCCACCCCGGGCGAAATTGGTCCGGGGAGCTACACACCGAGGCGCAAACTAAACACAAGTAAACAACCCAACTTCGCCGCCTTCGCTTCATCCAACGCCCGCAAGTTGAATCAAAACACACACACGTCTGCGCTGACCCCGGGTCCTGGGTCCTACGTTCGTGCGTCGAAAGTATCTCGCAGAGAAGTTTCAAGCAATATATTTAAGACAAACATTGCTCGGCTAGCACCGTCTGCTCCCGGCTCGACCATCTTTCGTCTGTCTACCATTGCCGATAATCCAGGACCTGGTCAATACAGGAACCCTTTTAAGGAACCCGCATCTGGTCCACGGCGACCCTTGAATTGCAAGGGGGAATCGGCCGCATCACGTGTTGCAAAGGCAACAGGTTCAGAGTCCTCAGCGCTACGATTCAATCCACCGACCATTCCGCGAAGGGAGCAATCAAACGGCTACGACACTAGCGAACATGGTCCGATGCCCCTCCCAATGCCAGGAGATGTCATCAAGCGGAGCTCTCGATAAACTTCTGATAGCCTTGGTAGTTATCAGATGGAAGTTTTTAGGTATTTAGTGGACTAGGTCCGGACACAGTCGGGCCCGCCTTTTACAATCTGCCGAAGACGATGCGTTCGGACGGAACAACCTTCTGCAAGTCGAGCACTCGACGGCAGGCGCGCTACAGCGCCTAAGAGTCGCTTTGTTCAACAAGATGTGATTTTGCTCGGTCAGGTCTTTTCAAGTAATACTACCCCTGGGCCTGGCGACTATGACCCAAGCGGTAAAGGTCACCTCGAGCATGTTGGAACACACACTGGGGCATCCATGACTGGCCTTTCCAGTTTCAAATCGAAAATTCCAATGGCTTTTGAAATGTCGGCTCTTTCAAGACAAACCAACGACATCGGCCCTGGCGCGTATGTTTTGATTCAAAATTTGAAACAACAGCCACAATGTTTCCACATAGGTTTATTGGACCGGCGTCTCACCGATGCGATTGGCCATCGGTCCTGCAGTGCTTCGGGACAACAGCAGAACGTCGGGGTTGGAACCGGCCCAAGAGCTTACCTTTTGTAGAGCCTACTTGCTCCGGGGCGCCGGGTCCAGGATCATATGGAACCACACAGTCTTCCTTCAAATCCCAAATACAGAAGCGACTGACTGACGATCCAATAGCATTTGGCTCGACAGACGTGCGGCCATGTCTGAAAACCAATCCAGATATCCCAAGAGAACCTCACAAGCTTGGATCCCAGTCTGCACGTGCAGCAGCATCCGACCCCGGCCCTGGTGATTATGACTTGAAAAATCAGTCAATAGCTAGCATGATAAAGAAAAAAACCAGTGGACGCCACGGCATATTTGGCACCTGCACAGCGAGGTTTGATCCGCATTGTCTCCCGCCAGAAGTCGCTAGACTTTTACAGTATCAGGGTGTCACTGCCTCGGGTGTCGACACACCTGGTCCTGACTCCTACGAGATCTCCCGCACGATGCAAGAAGTTCCCAACTCAAGAGCTCAGCTTGTGTACACCTTCCGGTCAGGAGTGGAGCGCTTTGGTACACAGGAATATGATACTCGAGCGCCAGGGGTACTCCAAATTGGCTCACGCCAGAAACCAAGCGTTGGTGGCATTCCTGCGCAGCAGGCCTGTAGATTAGAGGCGCTTCCTCGCAATGGAGACTACTAAACATTAACATAGGTGAATACATGCTGCCATCTTCCTTCGATCAAAGTCAGAAAGCTGTTCGTGCTTGTCCATTTTCTGCACTCGCATCCAAGACAAGGCGGTTTGATGAAGGTCACTTGTTCGATGGCAAACTCATCGCGGAGACCCCAGGCCCGGGTGCAGCTGATAAAGTTGAGCAAAATTGTTACTCCTTCTGATACATAGGCACGTATATGCCCAGGGATCTGCGAGGTCAGGGCTCATTATATAATTCTAAGCAAACAAGAGAGACTCGATTCAGACACTCACAGCCAACTACCTCGATTGACGTTGGCCCTGGTACGTATGCGGCTCCCAGCACAATTATCAAACGAACCTTCAATGTGACATATGCTAAGTAAAAGGATCATGAGCCGACTCGAAACGATGAGGGAGCGTGCCATATATCCTCAAAGTAACCTCGTAACCTCCACAATCAATGTTTCATTTTTTAGTGTGCCCCTCCCCCCAAGAAAAGTAGGACCGTTTATTATCCCCCGAGCGTCGCTATGGCGCCGGTCAGACTAGTACCCAGCAGGTGCACTGTCCAGTTACTGTGCTACCTCGCTGGGCCTGGCGCTGGTGGCCAGTTGGCGGCCTGGCACGTCGCGGTGGCACTAACCACACAGACACCACAGGGACAGGGCCCCCGGGGGGGGGGGGCTAGTATGTAGCTAGCCTACCTATCTAGTGCGAAGCAAAGTACTCATCCTGGCTTGTAGAGGACCCAAGTCCCGTACATCAATCTGGCGTCAAGGTACAGTCCGGAGAGGGGCTGGGGTTACTGGACGAACGGGCAGAGGACCCGCCTCACTAGGTCCAGGAAGACTCTCCGTCTATTACAGTGCAGAACGCAGCTAGAAATATTTACGGGGGGAAAGGGGAAGACCCTGGGTGGCTCTGTACCAGCGAGCCACTAGGAAAGTGGAGATCTCCCTATCTCTCTACTAGGAACTTTTACTCTGTACTGTGAACCCAAAGTCAAGTAGGAGAAGTGTACATCGAAGGGCAATTCCCGCTACACCGCAAAAAGCGCTTACAAAACAAGTTTTGGAGGCCGGCCGCCAAAAATAATAATAATAAATCGGCCAGCCTTCACATCCAGCAGAAAACACACAAAAAATCAGCGCGCATTTATGGCGCTGCTTGTGCGCCGGTCCCCCTGGATGAGAGGACTGGGCCTCGCCTCTGTAGGTACGGTCGGGAGAGGGCGCTTTCCCTTGATCAGAGAGCGCCTGACGCCCGTACAGATAGGTCACTGACTCAAGAAAATAAGCTAGACTTTCTTTGATGAAGGGCAGGCTAGCACCAGGCAAAATCACCGCTGCCCCCAGACCTACAAAGTAGAGTTCAGGTTGCCAACAACTTCTTCGAACACCCGCCTGCAATTCCAGCGCACCATTTGTAAGATATGTTAGAAAGTCGTCTGTGATCATTTGATGAAGCTGAAAGACGGTCTCCAAGGCAGGGTTTACTGTGTTCTTTGCACATCTTGGCGTTAGCAAAGGGGAAGGCTGCAAGAAGAACGATGCTCGCACAAACACCTGCAGATATAAGTTATTTTAACAATCATCTATCCATATGCCTAATCCCCCCAAGGACTCTAATTATTCTCAAGTGTGGTCTAAGGCTCACAGAAGAGCACAGCTTTCGTGGGAGCGCACTGGCTCGTTTGATTTTGATCATGAGATCCAGTTTTCCCCCCAAATAACTGTCCAAGTTCACTTCGCTGGCCCTGTGCCTAAAGATGGCAATCTGCATGGCGGTAGATTGATTTTGAATCATTACGTGTTCTCTTGCGAGTTCCCTATTCTCGGCCTGAGCTGGACATCAACCGTACCGACAGCATCACCTTTGAAACTCACGATAGGCACCTATACATATAGACTGCCACAAGTGCCTGTAAAGGGAAAGCACCGTAGCGGCAATATCTAGGAGGTAAAAGATGGGCTCTAGATAACAGAACCTGATATTCCAGAAACATTTGCATGGCTGGTGCGACAACAATGTAACACTGAGCACCAGTCATTTGTTTGTGTACCCAACACCAACTAGTTCATGCCGGGGGGGGTCGTAGAAAAGATTGTCAGCGACAGTGTCAAACAAGGAGGGCCTCCCGTAAAGTTCAAACCAATGTGACCGCAGGCTTCGAATCTGAGCAAGCCGACAACTCATCTTTATCAAGCTCCAAGTGTCTGCGACATCATTGCGTTCTGAAATTACGACAACACAAGGCTCAGGCTCAAATAAATCTTCACCAGTTTCAACTACTTTGACCCTGAATCGCGTGTCTCTCTTTAGCTCGTCGGAGACCTGCAAGATCTTGTAACGCACGATTCTCTGGACTTTGAAAGAGACTCGTTTCGGCATATGCCCGCATTGGGATACACAATTTGCTTCGAAGACCATGGAACTCAGTGTCACTAGCTGACGCTCAAGGCTCCAATTTTCACACTGCAACTTTTTTCTGTGGGAAAGATGGGCGGTGATCGCCTCATGGTGAAATTTGCGTGTCGCCATACTCCACGTGACCTGTTGGCTCCTAAGAAGACTTACTCTCATTTTCCGAGTGCCGGTTGAAAGAGCGATCGTGCGCACCTGACACTCGCCTCTGACATGTGCACAAGGAGAAGTATATTTTGTCCCAATAAGATGTGATCGCCGTCATACAGCTTCCGCGTATTGTCCAGGATGCGCTCCCCGTTGACAGAAACTAATGCATCTCGTTCGACTTCCAACATGAGATTGTCTCCCCCAGTCAGATATATAATACAGTGAGCTGGAAGAATCCCAGCTACCCTGAACATGACTATGCGTGTGTTCTGTGCATTAGAGCCAAACCTAGACCCAATCAAAATTTTATTTTTGTCAACTGGCAAGTAGAGGCGATGGGACAGAAACACCTAGGTGTGACAACCTCAATTGTGGTCAATCAAGGAAATTCTTGAGACACTAAACCTTGGGTGATTTTTGTGGAACATCTGGTGATATACTTGATAAGCAAGGTACTTCTGCCATGCGACCATGGCCAGAAGACTCCAAGCCCAGTGTAGCCAGCCAGCTGTTCCGGACTGATTTGTACTCTCTTGTGATCCGAAGCCGTTCCTTCAGCGAGTGATTCAAATGAGGCGAATAATGTGGCTCGCGCAATTTCAGTGAAGCCGACATTGAAGAATATTGCAGAAGTCGAGACTCTGCGAGCAGCGCTAGTGTGGTTTCGCTCTCGTAGATATCAACGAGGGTTGGGCCCATACAACCCAGCCAAATTGTGCGAAGTCGATCAGTGAGCATTTGTACCATCATACTTGTGAGCATAGAGTCACACAAGTAGGCATTAGCCAAGCGACCGGTGGCAACACACTTTTGTAGAGCTTCACGAGATTGTTCAGCTGTCGAGGTATACTCGACGGTTTTCGTGCCCATAGAGAATGTATGTGAGCCAATCTCCAAAAATGACGCGGTGTTATGGCCCCAGTCGGTTTGACAAGCACACTGGATATGGAGGTGAGCACAGTTGGGGAATACATCTGACTGGAGATATAGTGCAGCTCGAACGGATAGAGCATCTGCGACCAAAGACAGGAACTCATCTCGACTATTGGCCGTGTGGTATGTGCGTCCGCCAAGGCCGCTTACATTGCTGGAACAACAGTCATGACGCGGGGAGAGAAGGTCATAAACCTAGTGCAGTCAATGTAAATCCTTTCAAGAACTCCTTGTCTCACCTGTTCGCCATATACTTGAGAAACTGAAACATCAATTACTCCAATAGCAGCTTGCTGTCCCCTGCGGCGATAGTATGTCTCTGCAAACTCTGGTAGTAGGCCAGACTTCAGATCATGAGCACCAAAAAGGCATCGAGACTTTCCTGTTCCTGGGCCACCTACCACGCACAGCGCTGCACTGTACCCGTTCAACACAGATTCCAATAGTACTTCTCGAACCTCGATCAAAACTCGCCCTGTCTCCGCATCATCTACAATTTGCGGCTACTCCCGACTTCAGTAGCTATCTGATATATATTCCGAGGATTCTTACCGATACAAACTTTATCGAGCGGTGTGCATGTATGGGTCCCGCTTCTTGGATTCGTTACTATTACATTTCCTGACTCCACGCTCACCTGCGAAGACTATTTCATGCACATCTCCTAATCACCGCGCACCGCGCGGGGGAACCCAAGTTCGCTGTCGCCCAAGGGGCGGATGCACGCAATGGAGAGGTGCCGGGTGTTCATTTTATTTTATTTTATTTTATTTGGGCGTCACGGGGATTGCTCACTCTGTCTCACTCAGATACAATCTTCTGTGAATATGATCATCATGATGGTTGCGGATATGTGCCCGTTTGAACCACTGTCGAAACTTGTTCATGATGAGGTGGCTGACGACGAACCCCCAGCGAAGAGCATGATGGTGTGCTTCTTACCTAGGTTTCTTGCTATTTCTGCGAGTTTAAAGGGGTATCTCTCTCTGGGCTTACACCGCCCCCCCCCGCGCTGAGACGCGAAACCGCCCGCCGCGTTCGCCGTTACGACGTCGTTCCGGGAAAAGCGTATTTTCCGCCTGATCCTCTCCGTAGGGGCTCTCCGGCAAGCCCGGGCTCGCCGCGTGAGAGGCTCTAGATTTTGCGCACTGATGTGGGACACAAATCGAGCGGAGCGCATCGTATGGCTGTCTCGCAACCTTCGGACAAAAGCTACGCCCTTCGGCCAGAAGATCTGGCCTGGCGCCTGCGGCGCGGGCTTCGCAAAAATATGGCGTCCAGAAGCA
>MDSX01010401.1_pt1 | contig 13604 bp, 19 predicted proteins | sample 811141 | NCBI WGS metagenome assembly MDSX01 (sample SAMN05326642, study PRJNA326480) | marine metagenome | isolation source: seawater | place: Atlantic Ocean: South East | collected 2010
CAGGATCAATATTGTAATCAATGCTAATAGCAGATGGTTTAACAATTTCACAAAATTTTTTATATTCTTCTTTTTTAATTCCTCTTGGAAAACAAATAACGGGTATCTTTTTTTTCTTTACATGTTCTACTACTTTCAAGTTAGGTATATAACAATACTTTAATAAATCTTTTTTGCTAAGAAGGCCTGCCCAAGAGTCAAAAATTTGTATTACATTAGCTCCTGCCTCTATTTGTTTATCAATATGTAAACATATGAATTCTTCTAATTTTAATAATAAATTATCAATTATTGTTTCATCTTTAAAAAAATTATTAATATTGAAATCTTTTTTTGGTGATTGCTTATGAAGCATATAAATTAATAAAGTCCAAGGGGATCCTGCAAAACCTATTAAGCTTTGATTTTTATAATTCATATTACTTTTAATTAAATTTAAACCTTTATAAACATTTTGAACTCGATTGATGAAAGTCTCAGCCGTAGTATTAATTAATGTATCTAAATCAAAATTTTTTAATAATGGCCCAAAGTTTTTTTGAAAAGTAACTATTTGTCCTAAACCATAAGGTATTATTAATATATCTGAAAATACAATAGTGGCATCTAGATCAAATCTTTTTGACGGTTGTAAGCTAATTTCATTTACCAAATTACTATTTAAACAAAGTTTTATAAAATCAGGATTATTTTTTCTTATATCTCTAAATTCCGGCAAATACCTACCAGCTTGCCTCATAAACCAAATAGGCACATTGGTATAGTTTTTATTTTCTAAACAATTATTTAATCTCCTCATAAATAAATAAATATAAGTTAAAGGTATATTTAGTAGTATACTTTGTTAATAAGTTTAATTATTTTTTTTACACATTTTTTTCAAGATTTATTAACATATAGAACAACTTAATAGCTGTTATTTTAAAGAAAACTACAAAATTTATTGAAATATTTAATAACTTTATTTTTTTATACATATTTAATAAAATGTTAATTGATTATGATTATTTTTAATAAAAAGACTGAATAATTAAAATTATTAATAATTATTAGTTATTAAACAAGTTATTAACAGTTTATAAATGAATAATACATACCAGGTTTATCTTATTTCGGATTCAACAGGAGAAACTCTTGATAGAATATTTCTTGCTCTTCAAGCACAATTTTCTAATTTTACATATAAATCGCATCAGTATTCATTCATCAGAACCGAAAACCAAATATTAAAAACTCTGGAAAAATGTAAAAAACAAAAAAATTCAATAATTTTATATACAATTGTTGATATTAAATTAGCAAAATTTCTTGGAAAAAAAAGTGAAGAATTTAAAATCCCATGTTTTGGAGTATTGGGAGATTTAATTTTAAGATTTTCTAAATTATTACATCAACAGGCAACCCATATTCCAAGTGGCCAACATGTTTTAGACGAAGATTATTATAAAAGAATTGAAGCAATTCAATTTACAATGAATCATGATGATGGCAAAGAGACCAAAGACATAGAAAAATCTGATATTGTTTTATTAGGAGTTAGTAGAACAAGCAAAACACCAACTTCTATTTATTTAGCAAACAGGGGTTATAAAACATCTAATATTCCAATTATATCTGAAAAATCCTTACCAAAAAAAATAATAGAAAATCCGAAACTAACATGTGTTATAGGTTTATTAAGTGAGGCATCAAGATTGATTGACATAAGAAAAAATCGAATTGCAATTCTAAAAGAAAAAGATGTAAGCACCTATACAGATCTCGATACAATTGAAAGTGAAATTAAAATTGCAAAAAATTTATATAGAAAATTTGGCTGGCCAACCATTGATGTAACAAGAAAGTCAGTAGAAGAAACAGCTGCATCAGTTATAAAAATATATGATATAATGCACAGCCAATGAGTTTTAAAATTATACTTGCCTCTAAAAGTGAAGTAAGAAAAAAAATTCTTCAAGAAAATAATATTTTTTGCGAAGTAATACCTTCTAATGTTGATGAAGATATGGTCAAGAAATCATTAGAAAATGAAAAAGCCAATCCAGAATTAATTTCAAAAAATTTAGCAGAACTTAAGGCTAACAAAGTAAGTGAAAAAAAAAACGATGAAATTGTATTAGGAGCAGATAGTGTTATAGATCTGAATGGTGAATTAATTTCTAAGCCCACAGATAGAAGAGAGGCATTGGATATTTTAAAAAAATTAAATGGAAAAAAACACAGATTAATCAGCTCAGTTTGCATATCTAAAAATGGTTCAATGATTTGGAACTACACCGAATCAGCTGAATTAACTATGAAATCTATGAATATCGAAGATCTTCAATTGTATTTATCAAAAATTAAAGACAAAGAATTGTATGCTTATAATGTTTATCAAATTGAGGGAGAGGGAAGAAAATTATTCTCAAAAATTGAAGGTGATGAAAATACTATTATGGGCCTGCCTGTCGAAAAAATAAAAAATTATTTAAGTAATTTAAATAACTAATTTTTCATATATTATAGAATTCAAAATGAAAAAATACTTAGTAATAGGAAACCCAATCGAACATTCTCTATCTCCAAAATTACATAATTACTGGATTAAAAAAAATAATATTAATGCTATATATGAAAAAAAACTTCTCGAAGAAAAAGAAATAAAAAGCGTAATATCTGATGTTAGGAGTAAAAAAATTAGTGGAATAAATGTTACAGTTCCATTTAAAAAAGTTGTAATTCCCTTTTTGGATCATTTAAGCTCAGAAGCTGAAGAAACACAATCAGTAAATACAATTTATTTAGAAAATAATAAAATTATTGGTCATAATACAGATATTGCTGGATTTGTTCTTGGTATTAAAAGTATTAATTATCAGGTTAAAAATAAAAATATATTTATACTAGGAGCCGGTGGAGTAGTTCCATCAATTATTTTAGCTTTAAAACAAATGGGTGCAGCAAAAATTATTGTGAGCAACAGAACAAAAGAAAAAGCCCAAGATTTAAAAAGATTATTCCCAAATTTAGAAATTTTAAATTGGGGAGATATGGCAGATTTTAATATGATCATCAATGCAACTAGTATTGGACTTAAAAATAAAGACAAAATAAACCTAGAATATAAAAATATAGAGCCTGACAAATTATTTTATGATCTAATTTATAATCCAGTTGAAACAAATTTTTTAAAAAATGCGAAGCAAATGGGAAATCAAACAGAAAATGGAAAAATGATGTTTATTTATCAGGCTCATCAATCTTTTACAATCTGGCATAAAATTATGCCAGAAATAGATGAGAAAGTTATTAAATTGTTAGATGTATGATTAAGATTGGGATTATTGGTGATATTGGCTCTGGCAAAAGTTATATTGCAAAGCAATTTGGTTATCCAGTATTTAATGCAGATAATGAAGTTCAAAATTTATATAAAAAAAATAAAAAATGTTTTAAAAAATTAAATAAAATTTTACCTAATTATATTATTTCTTATCCAATTAAAAAAGAAGAAATTTTAAAAGCAATTTTATCTAATAACAGAAATTTGAAAAAAATAGGAAAAGTTATTCATCCAGAAGTAAGTCTAAGAATGAATAAATTTATAAAAAATAATAAAAAAAAAAAATTTATTATTCTTGATGTTCCATTATTAATAGAAAATAAAATTAATAAAAAAAAAAGATATATTAGTTTTTATTGATGCCAAAAAAAAAGAAATTAATAAAAGATTAAAAAAAAGAATTGGGTATAATAAAAAAATTATAAGAATTTTGAAAAAACTTCAACTTCCTGTAGAATTTAAAAGAAAAAAATCTCAATTTATCATAAAAAATAATTTTAAAAACAACTCTATTAAAAAAAATGTTAAAAGGATTTTAAAAAAAATTAATATTTAATGATTGAAGTTGTATTAGATACAGAAACAACAGGGCTTTCAGTACGAGATGGCCATAGAATAGTAGAAATTGGTTGTGTAGAATTAGAAAATAGAATTCCAACAAAAAACTTTTTTCATTGTTATCTTAATCCTGATCGTAAAGTTTCAGCCGAAGCATTAAAAGTTCATGGTTATACAGATGAATTTTTATCTAATAAAAAAAAATTTCAAGATGTAGTTGATGACTTTCTCAAATTTATAGAAAATAAAAATTTGATTATTCATAATGCAAGTTTTGATATGTCTCATTTAAACAATGAACTTAAGATAGTTGGCAAGAAAACTTTAAATAATGATCTAGTTATAGATACTTTAGAAATTGCTAGAGAAAAATTTCCTGGTTCTCAAATTAGTCTAGACGCACTTTGTAAGAAGTTTAGGATTGACAATTCTAAAAGAGAAAAACATAGCGCTATAATTGACTGTGAATTGTTAGCAAAAGTATACATTAATTTAATAGATGAGAAAGAACCATTATTAGATTTTTCAAGTGAAAAAAATGATGAAATTATAAAAAAAAATCAATTTAGTAAAAATAAATTTTCAAAAATAAAAATTCTTCCGACTGAAGAAGAAATTAATTTACATAAAGCATTTTTAAAAAAAGAAATAAAGAGAAATTTTTATAATTAATTTAGTCTTTCGTTATATAATTTTTCAAAATCTATTTTTTTTTCTAGTTTTATTTCAGGTAGACCAGATGTAGTTAGTAGAGAAATAAAAATTTTTTCTAAATTTGGGTATATTGTTTTTGGCACATCACATAAAATAATTTTTTCTAATTCTTTTTTTTCATTAACGTCGTCCTCTATTTTAATTACAGTTGTATATGTAATTTCAAAGTGTGATCTTTTATTTTCTAAATTTTTGTCTTCAAACTTTAAAATAGTATTTACTTCAATTATTTTATTTTTTATGGGCTTACTATTTAAATCAATATTTAAATGATATTTATTAATATTTTCTCTTACAAAAATAAATGTTTCAATGTCAGGTGTTTCACTAGACATATCTTTAACAAATTCCGCTAATATTTTATATTTTTTATTTGTTGTTTTCGTCTCTGTCTTCATATTCTCCATCTATAAAATTATTTTTAACCTTTTTATCACTAGTATATTTATTTGAAAATTTTTTCATAAATATTTTTCTTGTTGGTGGAAATATTAATAGGAAACCAATTAAGTCTGTGGCAAATCCTGGTAATATTAATAATAAAGCAGCAAAAGCTAAAGCTGCTCCCGAAATCATCTCATATATTGGTATTTCATTTTTCATCATTTGAGACATGCCAGATCTTATTGTATTGAATCCCTCATATCTTGCATACATAACCCCAATAAATGCAGTTATTAAAATTAATGAAATTGTATTAAATGCGCCAAGATATGATCCAACTTTTATAAATAAAAATATTTCTATTAAAGGAATGCCAATAATTAATAAAAGTACTGAGTTCATTTGTCTTAATTCTTTTTTTGTTTATTGAAATAAATCATTATACTCAATAAGATATAATATATAAAACATGAATTACAGCTTTGAATATATAGATATTATCCTTTTAGCAATGATTGTGGGATTTATTTTCCTAAGACTAAGAGGGATATTGGGTAGAAGAAATGGAAATGAAGAAACTTTTCCTGGCCATATGGCTCAAAAATTTCAACAAAAAGCAAATTTTAAAAAATTTGATAAATATGTTTTTGATGATGATGAGAAACAAAAATTTATTAAAGGTGCAAAATTAGCATATGAAACGATTATTACTTCTTTTGGCAAAGGTGAACTTAGTCAATTAAAACATCTTTTAGATAAAGATATTTATAAAAATTTTTCTGATGCAATTAAGGAAAGAAAAGAAAAAAAAATAAAATCAGAAACTACATTTATTGGTATTAAATCTGCAAAGATAAAAGATTATACAGAAAAAGATAATATTTATACTGTGACAGTAGATTTTATTAGTGAAATAATTACTTATTCAAAAAATAATGAAAATCAAATAATTTCTGGAGATCCAGAAAAAATAAAAGTTGTCTCAGATACCTGGAAATTTTTAAAAGATCAGAAAAAAAATAGTCCAATTTGGTTATTAATTCAAACACAGGAATAATTGAATAAAAAAATTTCAGAAGATGATATTAAAGCTTGGAACGATTTTGTTTCCAGCGATAAACCTATAGAAAATAAAGATAAAAATTTAGAAACAATTAATAAAAATATTGGAAGAATTAAAAAAATAGATTTACATGGCTATTCTTTAGATGAAGCAAATAAAAAAATTGAAGAGTTAATTTTCGATTTTTACCAAAAAAAAATACATAAAATAATTGTAATAACAGGAAAGGGTACAAGGTCAAATAATGAAAGTAACCCATATGTTTCAAAAGATTTGAGTCTTTTAAAACATTCTGTTCCAGATTTTTTGCGTAATAGTGAAAGCTTAAAAAAAATTATTAAAGATATTACAGAGGCAGATATTAAAGATGGTGGATCTGGTGCTTTCTATATTTATTTAAATAAAATTAAAGAATAAATTTTGATAAATCAGTATCTTTAACTAATTCACCAATATTTTTTTCAACATAAGCTTTATCAATTATTATTTTTTCTCCACTACGATCTGTTGCAGTAAAACTTATTTCATCTAAAATTTTTTCTATGATTGTATGTAATCTTCTTGCTCCTATATTTTCTATAGTAGCATTAACTTCTGTTGCAATATTGGCAATAGTATCAATTCCATCTTCTGAAAATTCTAAATCTACATTTTCAGTTTTTAATAAAGCTATATATTGTTTTATTAAACTATTATCTGGCTCTTTAAGAATTTTTTTAAAGTCATCACTTGTTAGTGCGTCCAGTTCTACTCTAATAGGTAGTCTTCCTTGTAATTCAGGTAATAAATCTGATGGTTTAGCTAATTGAAAAGCTCCAGACGCTATAAATAATATATGGTCAGTTTTTAATGTTCCATATTTAGTACTTACTGTAGTTCCTTCAATTAATGGTAATAAATCTCTTTGTACACCCTCTCTAGAGACGTCTCCACCAACACGATCGCCCCTAGCAGAAATTTTATCAATCTCATCCAAAAAAACTATCCCATTATTTTCAGTAGAATTTTTAGCTGATTTAATTATTTTGTCTTGTTCAATTAATTTATCAGATTCTTCATTAATTAAAATTTCATGTGATTCTTTAACAGATATTTTCTTTTTTTTTGGTTTGGAGCCCATAGACTTACCTAACATTTCACCAATGTTTATCATTCCAACATTTGCTCCCGGCATACCTGGTATCTCGAACGATGGCATTGAAGAGTTTTCACTTATTGCTATTTCAATTTCATTATCGTCTAAGTCACCATCCCTTAATCTTTTTCTAAAACTTTCTTTAGTTGCTATACTTGCTTTTTCTCCAACTAAAGCATTTAATACTCTTTCTTCAGCAGCTTTTTGTGCTTTAATAAATACTTCTTTTCTTTTTTTCACTTTTTCCATAGCTATTGCTATCTCAAGGAGATCTCTAACTATTTGTTCAACATCCCTCCCAACATAACCGACTTCTGTAAATCTTGTTGCTTCTACTTTTACAAATGGTGCTTCTGCTAATTTTGAAAGTCTTCTTGAAATTTCAGTTTTTCCTACACCAGTTGGTCCAATCATTAAAATATTTTTTGGCAAAACTTCATCTTTTAATTGACCTTCAATAGCTTGTCGTCTCCATCTATTTCTTAAAGCAATTGCAACAGCTCTTTTTGCTTTTTTTTGACCAATAACATATCTGTCTAATTCAGAAACTATTTCTCTAGGTGATAATGCACTGACATAAGATTTTTTATCTTTTTCTACTTTTTTTATTTTAGGTTTGAATTCTTTTATATTTGATTTTTCCATTATATTTTTTCAATTTTTATATTATCATTTGTAAAAACACATATTTCTGATGCAATTTTAATTGATTTTTTTGCAATATCTTCAGCTGATAAATCAGTATCTAATAATACTTTAGCTGCTGCTAAAGCATAATTTCCACCTGATCCAATTCCTATAGCATCTCCTTCTGGCTCTAAAACATCGCCAGTTCCTGAAATTATAAAGCTATTTTCTTTATCTCCAATTGCCATTAAAGCTTCCAGTCTCCTTAAATATTTATCAGTTCTCCAATCTTTAGCTAATTCTACGGCAGCTCTTGACAAGTTTCCCGCATGTTTTTCTAGCTTTGATTCAAGTCTTTCAAACAAAGTCAAAGCGTCTGCGGTCGAGCCTGCAAAACCTGCTATTACATTTCTTTTTTCTATTTTTCTAACTTTAGCAGCAGTACTTTTAATCACGGTATTCCCCATACTTACTTGGCCATCTCCAGCAACCACTACTTCATTATTTTTTCTTATAAGCACTATTGTAGTCATACTTTATAGATGGACATTAATTTTTATTCTTCAAGTGTCTTATTATTGATATAATTAAATAATATATATATACCTATAATTAATTTATGGCTCGAAAAGCAAAAATATCTAGAAAAACCAAAGAGACCAGTATTAATGTAGATCTTAATATTGATGGCAAAGGTAAATACAAGATTGATACTGGAATAGGTTTTCTTAATCACATGCTTGAACAATTATCTAAGCATTCATCAATAGATATGAACATAAAGGCAAAAGGAGATACTCATATAGATCTACATCATACAACTGAAGATACAGGGATCGCAATAGGTGAGGCTTTAAAAAAAGCTTCAAAAAAATTTGTTGGAATTAAAAGATATGCTCATGCAATGATCCCAATGGACGAAACATTAACACGTGTCGCAATTGATGTATCAAACAGGCCTTATTTAATATGGAAAGTTAAACTTAAGGTAGAAAAACTTGGTGAAATGGATACAGAATTATTTAAAGAATGGTTCCAGGCATTTTCACAAGCAGCAGGCATCACACTTCATGTTGAAAATGTTTATGGCGATAATAGTCATCACATTATAGAGTCTTGTTTTAAAGGATTGGCAAGATCTTTAAGAAGTGCATTAGAAATGGATCCTAGAAATAAAAAATCAATTCCTTCAACTAAAGGTTCTTTATAAATTTAATGAATGTCACAATTGTTGACTATAATTCAGGTAATATAAGTTCTGTAATTAATTCTTTTAAGGAAGTTGCCAAAGGTAAAATAAATATTGAAGTAACATCAGATTTAAAAAAAATTAAGTCAAGTGATAAGGTGGTCTTACCAGGTCAGGGTTCTTTCAAAAGTTGCGTAGATGCTCTGAACAATATTGGTGGTTTAGTTGATACTCTTAATGAGGTTGCATTAAATAATAAAAAACCATTTTTTGGAATTTGCGTAGGTTTACAAATGTTTGCAGATATTGGTTATGAGGAAACCCAAACAAAAGGATTAGGTTGGATTTCTGGGAAAGTATCGAAAATCGATAACAAAAATGGAAAATATAGACTTCCACATATTGGTTGGAACCAAATTAATATTGTGAAAGAAAGTAAAATTTTTAAAGGTATAGATAATAAATCTCACATGTATTTTGTTCATAGTTATGAATTTATTCCAGACGAAAAAAATGTAATTTCTGCAACGATAGATTATTCATCAAATATTGTTTGTTCAATTGAAAAAGAAAATATTTTTGGAACTCAGTTCCATCCTGAAAAAAGTGATAAAATTGGACTTAAAATAATTAATAATTTTATAAACTTATAAAATGAAAATATTTCCAGCAATAGATATTAAAAATAAGAAGTGTGTAAGGTTAGTTAAAGGAGACTTTAATAACAAAACCGAATACGAAATGTCCCCAATAGATCAGGCTGGTAAGTATAAAGATAATGGTTTCAAGAATTTACATATAGTTGATTTAGATGGAGCTTTAACAGGGGAGACAGTTAATTTGGATATTATTAGAGAAATTGTTAGTAACTTTGATTTTAAAATTGAGATAGGTGGTGGAGTTAGAAACTTTGAAAGTATCAAAACATATATCGATATAGGTGTTGAAAAAGTTATTTTAGGAAGTGCTGCGATAAAAAATAAAAATTTTTTAAAAGAAGCATGTAAAAAATTTCCAAATAAAATTGCCTTAGGTTTAGATTCCAAAAATGGATATTTATCTGTATCTGGCTGGAAAGAAAACTCTAATCAATTAACTGTAGATTTTCTTAAAGAAGTAAATGATTATGGTTCGAGCAGATTGATTTATACTGATATAAATAAAGATGGCACCAAGCAAAGCCCAAATTTTGAAGAAACAAAAAAAATAGCTGAAATATCAAATTGTCCTGTAATTATATCAGGAGGAGTTTCTTCAATTGATGATATTAAAAAAGCAAAGAGTTTAAAAAATATTGAAGGTATAATAGTTGGCAAGGCTATTTATGATGGTGATATTAATTTAGAAGAACTTGCGAAAGAAATAAATGCTTAAAAATAGAATTATTCCTTGTTTAGATGTTAAGAATGGCCGCGTAGTAAAAGGTATTAATTTTATAGATTTAAAGGATGCAGGAGATCCAGTAGAACAAGCTCAAATTTACAGTGATGGCGGTGCAGATGAAATATGTTTTTTAGATATAACAGCTTCAAATGAAAATAGAGAAACAATTTATGATGTTGTAGAGAGAACTTCAAAAAAATGTTTTGTACCCTTAACTGTAGGTGGTGGTGTTAGAAATATAGAAGATATTAATAGATTACTTAATTGTGGAGCGGATAAAGTTTCAATTAATACAGCAGCTGTACAGAATTCAAAAGTAGTTTTAGAAAGTTCTAAAAAATTTGGATCACAATGTATTGTTGTTGCAATTGATGCAAAACTAAATGGAGATAAATGGGAAGTATTTACTCACGGGGGCAGAAATAGTACTGGTATTGATGCTTTAAATTTTGCAAAAAAAATGGAAGATAGTGGAGCAGGAGAGCTATTAGTAACATCCATGGATAGAGATGGTACACAAGTTGGTTATGATATTAATCTGATGTCAAAAATATCATCTAAAGTAAATATTCCTTTAATTGCATCTGGTGGAGTTGGAAATTTAGATCATTTGGTTGATGGAATTAAATTAGGAAATGCTAGTGCAGTTTTAGCAGCGTCTATATTTCATTATGGAAAATATTCAGTAAAAGAGGCTAAACAATATTTGGACTCAAAAGGAATTCCTGTTAGGATTTAACTTTAAATTATAGCGATGGTTAAAATAAAGAAAAATTTGAGGTACTAATATTAAAAGATAAATAATATGAATATTTTTGATGATTTAATTAAATTAGCAAGGGAAAGAAAAGATAAACCCATAGAAGGTTCTTATACAAATAAATTGCTAAACGATAAGTCCCTTAGTAAAGCAAAAGTTTTAGAAGAAATAAAAGAATTAATAGAAGCTGTAGAAAAGGATACTAACAAAATCCATGAAGCAGCTGATGTATTTTATCACCTAATTATGTATCTTGAGGGAAATAATATTAGAATTGAAGAAGTAATGTTAGAATTGGATAAAAGAAAAAAATGAAATACGACGAAAATAATATTTTTGCGAAAATTTTAAGAGGAGAAATTCCTTGTAAAAAAATTTATGAGAATGATTATATTTTATCATTTTATGATATTAATCCTCAAAAAAAAATTCATGCTTTAGTTATACCCAAAGGAAAATATATTAATCTTGACGATTTTATTACAAATGCTTCATCAAATGAGATGACTGGTTTATTAAAAGGAATTAATACAGTTGCCAAGATGCTTAAAATTTCAGTTGATACTGGAAAGGGATACAGAGCATTGGCTAATATAGGAGAAGATGGAGGACAAGAAGTTCCCCATCTTCATTTTCATTTATTTGGTGGAGAAACTGTTGGAAAAATGGTCAGTTAATGGAAAAAATTATAAGGAACTTTTTAGAAATAAAATCTCCCAATGAATTATCTGAGATAGTTAAACCAATAAATAATGCTAATATACAAATGGTAATTCCAAAAGATTTTCAGTTAAATAAATTTTTATATAAGCAAATTGGTAAAAAATATCATTGGACGGATAGACTTTATTGGTCTGATCAACAGTGGATAAAATATGTTTCTCAAAAAGATTTATATACTTATATTTTAAAGGTAAATGATGATATTGCTGGTTTCTTTGAACTTATTTATCATAAAGAAAAATTAGAATCAGAAATTGTCTATTTAGGATTATTAGAAAGTTTTTTTGGAAAAAAGTTGGGTGGGTATTTGTTATCTGAAGCTATAAAAATATCATGGACTTTTAATTCAAATAGACTTTGGGTTCATACTTGTTCTCTTGATCATGAAAATGCTTTAAAAAATTATTTAGCAAGAGGTATGAAAATTTATAATAGTGAGATAATTAATTAAGTTTAGGAAGTTTAAATAAATTATCATCAATTTTCTGATTTATTTTAATTTTAGATATAAAAGTGATAACTAAATTTTGATATATATCTTCAGTTTGCCAGCCAATTATATGAAAATCTTTATTATCAAAAAAAATGTTTAATTTTTGATTTTCATTTAACATTGTAAAATAAATATATTTATCTTCTATGAATTTTGGTTCTAATTTTTTTATTTCACTAATTATATAATTTTTATCTAAAATATAATTTAATGGAGTAGATTCTAATGGATATATATATGAAATATCACTGTTTGTAATTTTGATTACTAAGGAATTTCCATTAGAAATCATTTTTTTACCTTTTATACCTTCATAACTACAGTTAATTAGTTTTGGATATTTAATAACGCATTTTCCTTTTTCTTTTTCTTCATCAATAGTTTGCTCAAAATCAAAAGTTATATTTTTAATTTTACTTAGGTTACTTATTATATTTTTTTTTTGTGTTGCAAAAACTTCAGTACAAAAAAAAATATATAAAACTAATATAAACAGTAAATTTCTCTTCATTATTATTATAAAACTTCTCTTTTACCAACATGATTTGCTTTACTTACAATTCCATCTTCCTCCATCATATCTATTATTCTTGCAGCTCTATTATAACCTATTTGTAATTTTCTTTGTAAGTATGATGTAGAAGCCTTACCATCTGTTTTTACAAGTTCTACAGCTGATTGATATAATTGATCTTTATTTTCGTTATCTGAATAATTTTCACCCGTTTCTTTTTCGTCTGCAAAATTTAAAATTTCATCAACATAATCTGGTTCTGCTTGAGATCTTAAAAAACTATTAATTTTTTCAATTTCATTTTCTGAAACATAGGGTGCATGAATTCTAACAATTCTATTAGCAGACGACATAAACAACATATCACCTTTTCCAAGTAGTTGTTCGGCACCTTGTTCTCCCAATATTGTTCTGCTATCAATTTTTGATGTAACTTGAAAAGAAATTCTTGTTGGAAAATTAGCTTTTATTGTTCCAGTAATTACATCTACACTCGGTCTTTGCGTTGCCATTATTATATGAATTCCAGCAGCTCTTGCCATCTGTGAGAGTTTTTGAATATAATTTTCGATTTCTTTTCCAGCTACAAGCATTAAATCTGACATTTCATCAACTACAACAACAATATATGGCATAACTAATTTATGTTTACTATTATATCCGTCTATATTTCTGACACCCTCTTTGGTCATTAATTTATATCTACTCTCCATTTCTTTAACTACCCAACCCAATA
>MDSX01047075.1_pt1 | contig 13602 bp, 12 predicted proteins | sample 811141 | NCBI WGS metagenome assembly MDSX01 (sample SAMN05326642, study PRJNA326480) | marine metagenome | isolation source: seawater | place: Atlantic Ocean: South East | collected 2010
GGTAGATTGGGCCATGGTTTGGGGTTACAGCTCACAGAATGGCCCTCAATTGCACCCTGGGATAACACTGTATTACAAGAAAATATGGTTATAACAATTGAACCCAGTGTTTCTGTCGAAGGTGGTGGTGTTTTGGTTTCTGAAGAAAATATAGTAATCCGCGACGGTGTACCAGAGTTGTTAACAAAAAGAGCGACCTACGAAATTCCAATTATAACATAGCATCAATGTTTTATAGCTTTAAGAGCTAAATTAGATAACAACCTCAAAACCTTCAAAAACTGGATGTCCAAGATATACAGAACTATGCTTGCCAGCACCTTTATGAGCCGCACGAAATTCCTTTGATTTTGTCCATTTTAAAAAATCCGTCTTAGATTCCCAAATACTGTGAGAGGCATATAATGTATAAGCTTCGTAAGATTCTCCCTTTATTAAATTAAATTTTTTGAACCCTGGAACATTATCTAAATGTGTCTCTCTTTCTCTCCAAATTTTTTCAAAATCTTCTTCTTTTCCAAGCAATATTTGAAACCGATTCATCGCAATATACATCTAAAGCACCCACAGCTGATTTACTTTATTATTTTTATACGCCTTAAAAACTTTTTTTGAATGCGTAGAAAATATTTGAATTGGCCAAATACACTTGCAACAGCCAGCAAACAAAGCTGATATATCAGAAATATTAATATTATCTTCACAGTTAGGTAGAAAGGGTAAAATAGTACTAACTCTCGCAACCCTAGGCTTTCTTCGACTAACTCTGAAACTACTACTGACCCACTACCCGTAATAGCAAAAACACCAAATATCACAATAAGATGTGTCAAAGAATCCGCATGGAATATTTTAATTGTTTTTTGTATCATTTACCTTTTACTAACATGAAGTTTTACACTGATCTTCGAGGACTTATCTATTACATACGAAAAGATAAAAACCTGACTTAGGGTCGCAGTCAATATTGTACTATTGTTTAAAGGTATAGACTTGAAAACTCTTCTCTAAGCTTATTTTTTTGAACTTTTCCCATAGTATTCCTGGGAAGATTATCTAAAATAATAAGCCTCTTCGGCCTTTTAAAGGTAGCAAGGGCATCTGCTAGTTTTTTTTGGATTTTGTCTATTTCTAATCTATAACCTTTTTTAGCAACCAAAAAACCAACTCCTGTTTCTCCAAAATCTGGGTGAGGGATGCCCACTACCGCACTCTCCAAAACACCTTCTTGAAGATCAAGCAATAGTTCTATTTCTTTAGGGTAAATATTGTATCCTCCAGATATTATTAAGTCCTTATTGCGACCAACAATTTCTATGTATCCATCTGGATCAATTAAACCCAAGTCTCCAGTTATAAAGTATCCGTCTTCGCGTAATTCTTCCTTTGTTTTTTCTAGCATTCCCCAATAACCTTTAAATACGTTAGGCCCTCGAACCTCAATTTGACCAACTTCGTTTGTTTTAAGCATTTTTCCGGTTTCTGGGTTTGTTATTTTTATTTCTATCCCCGGCAGAGGAAAGCCTACCGTACCAGGTCTTCTTTCTCCATAGTATGGGTTTGATGTATTCATATTTGTTTCTGTCATGCCGTAGCGCTCAAGAATGTGGTGGCCAGTACATTTTAGAAAGCTGTCGTGAGTTTCTGCCAAAAGGGGGGCACTTCCAGAAATAAAAAGCCGTATGTTTTTTGTTAACTCTTTAGTCAACCTTTTGTCTTCTAATAACCTAACATAAAATGTAGGAACCCCCATCATTGTAGTTGCTCTTGGTAGACTTTCTATAACTTCATCTAAATCAAACTTATTTAAAAAAATCATAGATCCGCCCGTTAAAAGTATCACATTTGATGCCACAAAAAGGCCGTGAGTATGGAATATTGGTAAAGCGTGCAATAAAATATCGTTGTGATCAAACTTCCAATAATCTTTTAATGTTTGTGCATTTGACAACAAATTTTCATGACTAAGCATAGCTCCCTTGGATTTTCCTGTAGTACCTGATGTGTAGAGTATTGCTGCTAGGTCCTCTATTTTACAGCTTACCGTGTCAAATCTATTAGGCATTCTAGAAGCTAAATCACCTAAACTTCCAAACCCTTTAGAGTCTAATGTTTTTATTAGTACATCAAACTCATTTTCTAAAAATGCCAAGGTTTTCTCATAAGAGGGATCACAAACTAAAATTTTCGCACCACTGTCATTTACAAAGTAGGAAACCTCACTTGCTGTATAAGCATTATTTAGAGGAAGGAAAACAATACCAGATTGCACGCACGCAGCATAGATTGCCAATGAGTAAGGTGACTTTTCAGCCTGTAGTACTAAACGATCTCCTTTTGAAATGCCTAAACTAGATATAGCATTTGCGATACTTCCTACTAAAAGTAAAAACTCTTTATGAGTGATTATGTCACCATTACTCATACGCAAAAATGCTGTGGTTTTATTCTCATGACACCCCAACAAGGTGTCAAAAAGTGGATTATTTAGCTTCATAATTTTCATACCTCTTTTGGTAGCAGTACTATAAAGAAATCGTTAAGTGGTTTAATAGCTTCAGCACTATTTTTACTTTATTATCTCTATAAAGAGAAAATGAATTAGTATAGTTTAATTTTACTTTTAAATAATTTAAAATTTAATTTCTAAAAATAAGTTATATGGATGAAGGATAAATGGCTTTTTTATTTGCGGATATTGGTGGTACGAATGTTAGGTTTGGATATACTGATACAAAGAGTTCAAATATCAAATTCATAAAAAGTTACGAGGTTAAAAACTATCAAACTATTGAGGAGTCTATAAAACATTATTGCTCCGAGCATAAAGTATCACCCCATACACTATGTTTATGTGTAGCGGCGCCCACAAACAAAAACAGTATAGTTTTTACGAATAATCATTGGCGGTTTAAAAAAGACGTGATTAGTGAAACTTTAGGAATCACACAAATATTGTGTATAAACGATTTTACAGCTCAGGCCTTGGCACAAATACCGTATTTTAAAAACGGCTTAGATCGCGAAGATTCAGATAGTTCAGGTTTTTTGAAACGGCTTAATAAAGGCCAGCCCGATGAGTCTTCTTCAGTTTTTGTTATTGGTCCAGGGACGGGGTTAGGGGCCTCTACACTTGTAAAAATTGGTAATACCTTTAAAGCATTACAAGCTGAAGGCGGTCATACACACTTTTCTCCAACGGATAAAGTTGAGTTAGACTTACTAATATGGTTAAAAAGTAAATTTGGACCTGTTTCAACTGAGAATGTTATTAGTGGTACTGGGCTGGAAAATATATATCAATTTTTATCTTTAAACGCTGCCAGTCCTCATAGAAATACGTTTAAAGCAGAAGAGATAGGTTCTTTAGCACTCAGGGGCGACCCTCTATCCATAGAGGCTGTTAATTTAATGATGGGAGCTTTAGGAACTGCTACAGCAAACGGCGTGCTAACCACAGGTTCTTTTCAGGGTGTGGTAATTTGTGGAGGTATTATACCTAAACTTTTAGAACTATTTTCTGAAAGCCCATTTTATGATAAATTTACTTATAATAAACCCAAATACACTACCTTACTGAGAAATGTACCAATATATATTTCTAAAGACCCATATGCTGGTCTTAAAGGTTGTCAACAGGCGCTTCATAATAAGTTCTTAAAATCAGAGATTAATCGTTTCTCTTATGACTAACATAAATTTTGGTCACCCTATCATTAATTGAATCTGTAGGATCAAATAAGTACGTTTCCCTTTCAAATTTTTCAACATTAACCATTGCCTTTATTACTATAAGAATATTTGTTACTATTATATAAACGGAAAAGGTTTGAGGGCGTGGTGGAGTGAAAATTGGTATACTAATAACCGGACATTTACCCGAAAAACTTGCTGATGACTTTGGAAATTATGGGGATATGTTTGAAAGCCTGTTACAAGATGAGGGCTTCACATTTGCAAAATATACCGTTCTTGAAAATCACTTTCCAAAGTTAGATGATTGCGATGGGTATATTATTACTGGTTCAAAGTATGGTGTTTATGAAAACTTAGAATGGATCCCAAAGTTAGAAAAATTTATTAGAAATTGCTTTAAAACAAACACACCAATCGCAGGGTTCTGCTTTGGCCATCAAATTATGGCTCAAGCGATGGGTGGTGTGGTAGAAAAATTTTCGGGTGGCTGGGATGTTGGTCGAAAAAGTTATAATTTGGTGGGTAGTGAAAAAAATGAAACCATTTCAGTAATGGCTTGGCATCAAGATCAAGTGATTAAAAAACCTAAAAGCTCCAAACTTATAGCATCATCTGATTTTTGTCAGATAGCCGGTTTAGTATACGGTAAAACCGGTCTAAGCTTACAATCTCATCCTGAATATAATAGTTCATTTCTTAAAGGACTAATGTGTGCGAGAGGTGCGTTATTATCAAAAGAAGAAAAAAATGGGTTCTACGAAAATATCAATTTACCACTATCAACTGACAAAGTTACCATTATGATAAAAGACTTTTTTAAAGCCAGTAATAAAATAATGAAAAATATCAATGGATAATATTCCCAACTATAAGCCCACTACTGAACTGCAAGCTATAGATTCCAATCATCACATGCACCCTTTTACAGATGGTGAAGCACTCAAAAAGAAGGGGGCTCGGGTGATTACCAGTGCCTCTGGCATATATTTGATTGACTCTGAGGGGAATAAGCTCCTTGATGCAATGTCTGGGCTTTGGTGTGTGAATATAGGCTATGGTCGCCATGAATTAGCTGATGTAGCTCAACATCAAATGAAACAACTCCCGTATTATAATACCTTCTTTCAAACTAGTCATCCTCCAGTAATTTCGTTATCTGAAAAACTTGCCGAAATTTCCCCAAGCGGTTTCAACAATGTCTTTTATGGCAGCTCAGGTTCAGAAGCTAATGATACAAATATTCGAATTTGCCGACATTACTGGGCAGCAAAAGGGAAGCCTTCAAAAAAAACAATAATAAGTAGGCATAACAGCTATCACGGATCCACTATGGGTGGCGCATCCCTGGGCGGCATGGGGTATATGCATTCTCAAGGGGGACTGCCTATTCCAGATATAGCCCATATTGATCAGCCATATTGGTATGGCGAAGGTGGAGAAAGTTCCCCTGAAGAGTTTGGACGTGAACGAGCCCAGCAGCTAGAAAAGAAAATATTAGAGTTAGGTGAAGAAAATGTTGCGGCTTTTATTGCGGAACCAATCCAAGGAGCTGGGGGTGTTATAGTTCCACCCAAAACATACTGGCCAGAAATTCAAAAAATATGTGACTCCTATGAAATACTCCTAATCGCTGACGAGGTTATCTGTGGGTTTGGTAGAACTGGAAAACTCTTTGGATCAGAAACCCTAAACATTAAACCAGACATTATGACAATAGCTAAAGGTCTGTCCTCTGGGTATGCGCCGATAGCTGGTTCGCTAATTTGTGATGAAATTGCAGATACAGTCAATAAAGCTGGGGAGTTTAGCCATGGCTACACGTATAGCGGACACCCAGTATCTTGTGCAGTTGCCATGGAGAATATCCGTATATTAGAAGATGAAAAAATTATTGAAAAAGCTAACTCTAACACTATGCCTAATTTGACAGAAAAATGGTCTGAGCTAATAAATCACCCCTTAGTTGGCGATGTAAATATTTTAGGGTTTATGGGTTCGATTGCTCTGACACCACATAAAAGCTCGAGAGCGAAATTTTCATCTCCTGAAGGAACCATAGGTTTAATTTGTAGGGAGCACTGTTTTTCCAATAACTTAATTATGCGTCACGTTGGTGATCGTATGGTTATTTCTCCTCCATTAATTATATCAAATGATGAAATTGATATCCTTATGTCTCGAGTTATTAAGTCACTTGACCAAACACTTTCCGATATAAAAAGTTTGGGTCTTTATAAGGTCGGTTAACCATTAATAACTACCTAACAATATTTTTCTTCTGAGCCAAAAGACAAAGCCAATCATGCGCAACAGTAGCTGCCGCTAAAGCTGTAATCTCAGCGTGATCATATGCTGGGGACACCTCAACAAGATCCATACCAATCAAGTTTAAGTTTCCTAACCCACGAATTATTTCTAAAACTTGCCAACTCGCTAATCCTCCCGAAACGGGCGTTCCGGTACCTGGCGCAAACCCAGGGTCCAAAACATCAATATCAAATGATATATATACTGGGGTATTTCCTGATCGCACTTTTAAAACATCTAAGGCTTGGTCAACACCCCCCTTATGAATCTGTGGTGACGTTAAAATGTTAAAACCATAATCTTTTTTATTATACGTTCTAAGACCAATTTGTGTTGACTTGCTTGTATCTATTAAACCTTCATTCACGGCGCGTGAAAACATTGTCCCGTGATCGAAGGTTCTTCCATCATCCTCCCAAGTATCACAGTGAGCATCAAATTGTATAAGAGCTATTGGCCCATATTTCTTTGCATGCGCCTTTAAAAGTGGGTAAGAAACGAAGTGGTCTCCTCCAAATGTCAGCATTTTGCTACTTGACGAAATAATTTCTGTGGCGTGTTTTTCAATTGATTTAATTATAGTGTCAGGGTGATGTAAATCTATAAAACAATCACCGTAATCAATTATATTAAGGTTTTCATAAAGGTTAAAACCAAAGGGAAATGCGTCCAAAGTAGCTATCTCCGTGGATGCTTGGCGAATTGCCCTTGGGCCAAATCGGCTCCCTGACCGATTAGTTGCTGCACCGTCATATGGGACACCACTTACTGCCACATCTACATTAGCAAGATCTCGAGAATAACGTCTTCGTAGAAAGCTAAGTGCTCCAGCATAAGTCATCTCTTTCCAGTTACCAGTATTTTTTAAAGACCTAACAGCAAAATCTCCTTCTTTTTTTATCATTGCTAGCTCCTTTTATAACCGACCACTATAAGCACTATATTCAGCAGGTGAAATAGCCTCTTCAAGCTGATCTTTTTCATTACGCCTTATAGCTACATAAACATCACGATATTCTTTTCCATAAATATTAATAGCAGTTTCTGAGACAGAAAACTTATCTACTGATTCAGACCAATTTGAAGTTAATTTTTTTGCTGGAACTCTGTCTGGACTATCCATCGCAGCTGGAATAGAGGTCTTATTTTCTATTCCACTTAATATACCACCCAAGATACCTGAAATGGCAAGGTAAGGGTTTACATCAGCTCCACTTACTCGATGCTCAATCCTGGCTGCATCGTTGGTTAAATCTGGTAACCTTATCGAAGCATTGCGATTATCAAGACTCCAATCTGGAAAACATGGTGCAAAGCTTTTAGGATGGAAACGGCGATACGAGTTTAAATGAGGCGTATAGATGGCCTGTAGCTCTCGCATTGTATTCACCAGCCCACCAACTGCAAATTTAAGTTTAGTAGACAACCCAGACGAAGCCTTAAATACGTTATCCCCATTATCGTTTAACATTGATACATGCACATGCATACCGCTACCCGGGAAGTTAACATATGGCTTAGCCATAAAGGTTGCCTCTTTTCCATGATTTTCTGCTATGTTTCGAACAAGCCTCTTAAAAAAAACAGTGGTATCTGCTGCATCTAAAATGTTTTGGGTATGATTAAAATTTATCTCAAACTGTCCTGGTCCAAATTCTGCAACTATCGCGTCAGTTGGCAAACCAAGAGCTGTTGATGCCGCTTGGACATCATAGAGGAAACCCTTGTTATGATCTAAGACCTCAAGGTCATAGTTTTGTGCTTTTAAGTTTTTTGAAGGTGCCGGCGGTGGATCACTTGGTTTTTCCCTTTTATCAAACAAATAAAACTCCAACTCACAAGCTACAACAGGGTGAAACCCGAAATCCTTTAAGCGTTTCCAAACGGTTTTCAGTATTTGCCTTGATGAAAGCGATGATATAGTGCCGTCTTTAGAAAGCATCTCAACTAAAACCTGAGCCACATTATTATTTTTCCAAGTTACGGGCTTTAAAGTTTTAGGAATTGTAATAATTCTAGCGTCTGGGTCACCTGATATAATTCCATAACCAGTCTCAGCCACATCCTCACCAAAAATATTCGGTACATAGGTGGATAATGGTAAGCGAACACCTCCGGATACTAGTTTTTCTATTTGATCTGCCGGAAGCCATTTTCCACGTATTATACCATTCAGATCACAGAGCATAAGCTCAATATGATCCGGTTTACCATAAGCACCAACATATTTATCAAATTCACGAATAAAACTCATAATAACTCCTGAATAAAGCTACCTACTTTTAACACCCTAAACTGTGTTGTCGACAGCCGATGGGAAAATAATAACTATTTCCAAATAGTGTCAAACAGCCTTCTGTTAGCAATTGTTAACTGCATGAAATTTCAATATTTGCTATGAACTTCGATCAAAATGGTTCGCCTATCTCTAGACAAAGAGCAGAATTTAATTTAATGCCGTCAGAGCCAAACCGCAAAATTTCTGACGGGCTAGCTTTTCAAAAACAACCACCTTTTTATACTAGCTGTAATTTTAATTTAGAGACAGATTATATAAATATTTCTAAAATATGTTAAATAAGACGATAATTAGCAAAACATGATAGATAAGGTTTAATTATGGATAATAGTAATTTAAACATACCCACTGGGGTCTTTGCTGAAAATGTTACTTCCATAAAACATTATACTGATAGGTTGTTTAAGTTTAGAATTACTCGTCCACAAAGCTTTAGGTTTAGATCTGGTGAATTCGTAATGATTGGTTTGCCAAACTCTGAAAAACCCATTTTCAGAGCCTACTCTATCGCAAGTCCTTCCTGGGATGAACAAATTGAGTTTTATTCCATCAAGGTTGAAAATGGTCCACTAACAGAACATCTCCAAAAAATTTCGATTGGGGACACCCTTTTAATGCGAAAAAAACCCACAGGAACTCTTGTTAACGACGCATTAATTCCTGGGGAACGGCTCTACCTGTTTTCCACTGGAACCGGTATAGCTCCGTTTGCAAGTCTCGTTAGAGACCCGGAGACTTATGACAAATTTAACAAAATCATACTTTGTCATACCTGTAGAGAGGTTGATGAGCTGGCATATGGGTCCGAGTTAGTGAAGCATGTGAAGTCAGACCCCTTGGTGGGAGAGCTTGCTGAGAAAAATCTTTTACATTACCCAACAGTTACTCAGGAAAATTATAAAAAAACAGGTAGAATAACAAACTTGATCCAGAGTGGAGAGTTATTTAGAGACCTTGGCTTTCCAGAGATAGACCCTAAAACAGATCGTGGAATGATTTGCGGGTCTATGAATATGCTTAATGATACAAAGTCTATACTTGAAAGTCTGGGTTTAGATGAAGGCTCTAATAGCCGTCCATCGACTTTTGTGGTTGAACGAGCTTTTGTTAGTTAAGTTATTAATTATGAAAGTGAAAGGGTACGTTGATTGGTAGTTTTTGCGGCCTCCCTAAAATAAAGTCTACCGCTCTTGCAGCTAGCATTTGAACTGGCGCATTAAGATTACCACTTAATATTTGAGGAATTACAGATGCATCAACAACTCGCAAACCTTCCGTCTCATGCACTTTAAAGTTATTATCTACAACTGCCCCATCACGGTCGCCCATCATGCATGTTCCACAAGGATGATAGGCCGTTTCAACTTTGTTTCGAAGAAAACTCTCTAAGTCTTTTTCTTCTGAAAATTCCGCTCCTGGCGTTAACTCCTTACCTTTAAATCGATCAAAAGCTGGCTGGTTAACTAAATCTCTTGCAACCCGAACAGCTTCTATCATTTCTTTAACATCAAAAGAGTCCTTTAAGTAATTAAAGGTTAATTTAGGGTTTCCATATATATTGTTTTTGTTGAGCTGTATCTTACCCCGGCTTTTTGGCCGCATTTGATCAACGTTCAAAGAAAACGCCTGAAGGACTTTAATTTTTTTATTCTCTATTTTAAACCCAACTGGACCAAAGTGATACTGAAGGTTTGGGTATTCAACGTCATCATTACCTTTAACTAAACCTCCCACTTCCCAGATATTGCTTGTGGCAATACCCTTACGGAAGAGAGACCAATTAACGCCAGCAAAAAGTTTTAACCCAAGGTTTTCAATTCGATGAATAGTTTGCCTTTCCTTGCACTCGAATTGTAACCTTATTTTTGCGTGATCTTGAAGGTTTTGACCTACTCCAGGTAAATTACAATTTATCATAATTTCATTATTTTTTAACTCTTCTTTCGGACCAACGCCGGATACCATTAAAAGCTGAGGGGTATTAATTGCCCCACCAGATAGAATAACTTCTGACCCAGCGTATGCGTTTATTTCTTCATTCTTCCAGAAAAAACTTACCCCAGTAGCGCGTTTTTTTTTAAACCTTACTTTTTTTACAAAAGCTGAAGTTAAAACCGTAAGGTTGGGTCTATCTAGGATGGGGGATAAGAATGCGGTAGACGCGCTACATCGCTCCCCAAAAGTCTTTGTAATGTCATAACGTGAGAGACCCTCGGGTTTATATCCATTTAGATCCTCGGAAACACCTTGGCCAGATTGACTACCAGCCAATAGAAAGGCATCGTAAAGTGGGTTTTGTGTATTGCTCTTTGTTACAGAAAGTAAGCCGTTTGAACCCCGCCATTTGCTTTTACCCCCGGAAAAATTTTCTCCGCCAATGAAGTATGGGAGACAGTTGGAAAAACTCCAGTCACTTAAACCACATTCACTAGCCCACCTATCGTAATCCAAAGGATGCCCTCGCATGTAGACCATAGAATTAATTGACGAACTCCCTCCTAAAACTTTTCCTCTGGGTGTAAATATAATCCTATCATTTAATGCCTTTTCTGGTTCCGTATAGTAATTCCAATTAAATTTTGGATCTCTAAAAGCGCGATACACACCAGCAGGTATTTTGAGAAATATGTTTTTATCTGGTATTCCTGCCTCTAAAAGCAAAACTCTGCAACTCGGGTCGGCACTAAGCCCATTAGCCAGAACACAACCTGCAGAACCTGCCCCAACAATTATATAGTCAAACTCAAGACTTTCTGCCTTCATTCCGCTTACCTCATAGTAGGTTGATATCAATCCGCGACAGCCTGTAAAGATAGCGCCATTGGGATTAATTCACGAATATTGCCAATCTCAGTTGACGCTCCAACATACCTATCTCTTCTTAGTAACAGTGCCCGTTCTAAGTAACGATTAAAAGGCTTGTTTGAAAGTATGCCATTAACATCTCGTACTATTGGCCAACACCCATTCCCAGGATTTATCCATTCAGGAGTTAACCCCACCACAAGTAGATCAAAATCCCGCAACTTCTGATAGTCAGATACAGAGATTGATTGTTCAGGTTTTTCTGAGAAAATTAAAACAACCAGTTTATTATCTAATAAATTATCTAAGTGAGTTCGCTCTCGACTTATAGTTTCAACAATCGGCTGTGGAAACATTTGTCCCACAATACTTGGTTTGCAAAGGTCAGGCCAAACCAGACCCTTACGAAAGCGTGGTTTAGGCTTGTACCGCATTTGCACAATATAATCTCTGGCGGGTGGGTATATACTCAAAGTTTTAAAAGCTTGTCGAACCAGCGCTCCGTTTAGTTTAGAAGTTGGCATCATAATTTTTCCCATACGCAACGCTAAGTCAATCATTGCCTGTGCATGTGGTTTTCGTTCATCCTCATAACTATCAAGAAACCTGGTTGGTATGTTTTTTTTGCGAAGTGCTTCAAAGATTTTCCATGCTAAATTATGGGAATCTCGCAAACCACTATTCATACCCTGGCCCGCAAATGGAGGCGTTAAATGCGCAGCATCACCAGCCAAAAAAACTCTCCCCTTCCTCCAAGTTTCTGCTAATCGAGCATGAAACGTATAAACTTTGACCCGTCTAAACTTTTCATTTTTATCTGGACCTACAGACGCTAAAAGTTTTCTTACATAATCTTCTTTAATTACATCCTCTTCTCTTTCATGTTTATGAAGTTTAAATTCGTAACGACGTATTCCATCTGGGCCTGGTAAAGAAATACAAGATCTTTTGGGGTCACATAATACCTCCGTATGAAATCCTTTATTTTTAGTTGTTTTTAAGTCAACAATTAGCCATGGCTCTTTGAAAGTTGAGCCTAACATATTTATTTCTAGATCTTTTCGCACTTTTGATTGACCGCCATCGCAACCAATCATGTACTTTGTATCTATAACATATTCTTCACCCTCTTCTGGTTTCAAAAACACCGATACATTGCCAGATTTTCGTTTGAAACCAGTTAACGTTGTTCGAAAGAAAGGTGTTACTGAGTTGAAACGATCCAAGCCTCGTCGTAAAAGTGCTTCCAGTTTGGGTTGCTCAAACGCATTTCTTTTATCAAAGCCAAATTCTTTTGAGGTAGGCTTAACCTCTGAAAAAGCTTTCCCATTTGGACCTTTATATATGGAGCCATATCCGCGGGTAACAATCTTCAGAACTTCATTAGAAAGGCCGGCAGACTGTAAGGCTCGCATAGACTCGTCATCAATTGAAACTGCTCTAGGTTCTGTGACCGTACTCTCGTTGCGATCAACAATTACGGTTTCAATGCCCATTGTACCCAAAAGGTTTGCTAGGAGTAGCCCCGTAGGGCCCGCTCCGACAATTAGAACATCCGTTTTGTTAACACTTGGCTCACTCATTACATTAAAAGTTAAACCTTTACTATTCTCCAACCACGGGGTTTGCTAAGGTGCCTAAGATTCCAATTTCAACTTCTACAAGATCACCAGGCACCATATATACAGGTGGTTCTCGTTTGTCTCCAACACCCCCGGGTGTACCTGACACAATTACATCTCCTGCTGCTAATGGTGTGAACTGAGAAACATAGTTTATTAGGCGGGGGACTGGAAAAATCAAATCCGAAAGTTTAGCGTCTTGCATTACCTCTCCATTTAGGCGTGTTTGAATGGGCAACTTAGTATAATCACCAACTTCATCAGGCGTAACCATATAAGGGCCAAAAGCACCCGTTCCTGGAAATGTTTTTCCTGGAGTGAATTGAGAGGTGTGTCTTTGCCAATTTCTAACACTTCCATCATTATAGCACGCAAAACCAGCAACATGCTCTAATGCGGACTCTTCAGATATGTTTCTACCCCCATCTCCGATAATAACCGCCATCTCACCCTCATAATCAAACCGCTCTGTTGATTTAGGTTTGATAAGTGCCTGTCCATGAGCAACTTGTGAATCTGGATATCTTACAAATATCGTTGGGTGCTCTACATCAGGGCGTTTTGTTTCTTTTCTGTGGTTTTCATAATTAAGCCCAATACATATTATTTTTGATGGGTTTGGTATAACGGGTAGAAGTGTTACATCAGACATGGCAAAGTTTGGTGAACGGCCTTCTAAATATTCTTCTGCTATATATAAAAGGTCAGACTCTATTGCCTCTTTTATACTATCTACACCATAGTCTAGTTGGTTTGTAAGATCCACTACACCGTCATCAACCAGAGCTCCAAACCCCACCTCTCCTAATCGAGTAAAGCTAATAAGTTTCATAATTTTTCCTTTCAAGAACGTAAAATTGCATTTCCCCATAA
>MDSX01100155.1_pt1 | contig 13598 bp, 12 predicted proteins | sample 811141 | NCBI WGS metagenome assembly MDSX01 (sample SAMN05326642, study PRJNA326480) | marine metagenome | isolation source: seawater | place: Atlantic Ocean: South East | collected 2010
CTGATGACAAAGCCAAAGGAATTCCACCACCGGGATGTACCGATCCGCCACAGAAATATAAATTATTCCATTCTTTACTAAAGTTAGGATGACGAAAGAACGCTGATTTTTTGTTATTTGATGAAGTTCCGTACAAAGACCCTTGAAATGAACTCGTTTTTCTTTCTATCAATCTTGGATCTAAAACATCTTCAAATTCAATTAAAGGTTCTAAATCAACACCTAAATTTCGATTGATTTTAGCAATTATATTCTTTTTACTTTTGGAAATAATAGCATCCCAATTTTGGTCTCTATCTCCTGGTACATTTATCATTACAAACCAATTTTCTTTTCCTTCTGGTGCATCATTAGAGGAAACCTTTGAAGATATATTTATATATACAGTTGGATCATGATACACATTTAATTTATTAAAAATGTAATCAAACTCTTCTTTGTAATTATCACTAAAAAGGATATTGTGCAATATCAGGTTTTTAAATTCCTTTTTTATCCCCCAATAAAAAATCAGAGCAGAACTTGATCTCTCCTGATTAATAATTTTATCTGGATGCTTCTGATTCGGTAATAACTTTTTATAAAAAGGCACTACATCCATGTTACTAACGAATAAATCTGCATAATGCATTTTATCATCAACCTGAATGGATTCAATTTTAGAAGATCCTGTATTAATTCGTTTTACTGTTGAATTAAAATAAAAATGCACTCCTAATGAAGTTGCTTTTTGATATAAAGTTTTAGTGATTGAATACATCCCTCCCTTAGGGAAAAAGGCACCTTTTCCAAATTCAAGGTGAGGAATTAGGTTAAGAATACCTGGCGCTTCGTATGGGTTAGATCCATTATATGTTGCATACCTATTGAATAGCTGAACCAACATAGGATTTTCAAGGCTCTTTTCATTTACATCATTCATAGAAGTGCTAATGTTTAAAAACGGTAGTTTCAAGAATGAAAATAAAGTTTCAAATGAAAAATACGTTTTAAATTTATGCAACGATTTTTCTAAAAATAAAGCATTAACTGTATTAAAGATGAATTTACTTTTCGAAAGATATCCAATTACAACATCTTCTGAAACTCCTAGCTTTTCCTTAATTTCTTTCGCAAATAAATCTTGATTGCCCCAGCCTTTGATAATAGTTCCATCTTCATAAAAGTATCTACAAATCTCATCGAGCCTTTTATATTCAAAAACAGGATAGTTCCCTCCTTGAATATTTAAAAGCTCATTTACTTTTTCAGGCATTGTAAAAAGTGAGGGACCAGCATCAAACCTGTAGTCTTCATTTCCAATTTGAGTTAATTTACCTCCCGGATAATTGTTTGCTTCAAAAACAGAAACCTGATATCCTTTCACTTGTAATCTAATTGCTGCAGCAAGTCCACCTATACCAGCTCCTATTACAATGGCTTTTTTCAAATTACTTGGATTTTGCAGACTTTAAATATTTAAAAGGAATCCATAACATTCCAAAGCATTCTCCATCTTCCTTACCTTTATGAATATGGTGCATTTTGTGAGCGCGCCGAATACCTTTAAAATACCAACCATTTGCCTTTTTTAACCACTTAAGTCTCCTGTGAATAAAAACATCATGAATTAAAAAATAACACAGTCCATATGCTGTAATCCCTAAACCTATAGCCAACAAAATATCATTTAAAAACATAGATCCAAAAACAGTACAAAAAGCTCCCGGAAGGCCAAAAATCAGAAAAAAACTATCATTTTTCTCTAGAAAACCTGTATTCTCATGGGTATGATGATCTCTGTGTAAATTCCATAAAAAACCATGCATTACATATTTGTGGGTAAACCATGCCACCCCTTCCATAAGACAAAAAGTTAAAAAAAGTATAATCCAAAACATTATATAGCCTCTTTAAACATCTTCACTTTTTTATTTGCAATTGGAAACAAAATTTTAAACCACTCAGTAAAAGATTCTGGTTCAATTTTAATGCTCAATTCTAACTCTTCCGAAGTTAAATAAGCCCAATCTTCAGCTTCTTCATAATTTAAAACAGGCAACAAATCCGAATAACCAATAAAAACATGATCAAACTCATGCTCTGTTAATCCTTTATCAAGTTCTTTTTTATAGATAAAATCAAAAGCCTTTTCCAATTTAACAGACATTCCCATTTCTTCAATTAATCTTCTTTCAGCAGCAATCTTAACATCTTCTTTAGGATAGGGATGACTACAACAAGAATTTGTCCATAAACCTCCCGAATGATACTTGGAGTCAGCCCTTTTTTGTAACAACCACTCTCCTTTTAAATTAAATATTAATACTGAAACTGCTCTATGAAGCATTGCTTTTTCATGAACAAGCATTTTAGGATAAAAACCCAATACTTCATCGTTAGAATTTACATGAACAACCAATGGCTCAGTCATAATAACACTTTAAAATTATTAAACAATATTTAGTTTTATATTAAGATAGGATTGCAGCAATAAACCAAACTTATGATAATCATTAACCCTAATTCGAGTTTCCATAAGTTTATTTGATGGTGTTTGTTGTAGTTTCTTTAGTAGTTGTTTATAGTATCTATATGCTGTATAAACTCCAAATTTAGATGATGCGGGTAATTGTTTTATTCCTTCATAAGCAGCATCAAAATCTGCTTTAATTTCCGCAACAATTTTCATTTTTATATCAGGACTTAAATTTTTCAAATCAACATCAGGAAAATAACTTCTTTCCAAAATCTCAGCATCATTCTTTAAATCCCTTAAAAAATTAACTTTTTGAAAAGCAGAACCTAATTTCATAGCTGTTGGCTTTAATTTATGATAATCTTCATCACTACCATTAACAAATATTTTCAAACACATTAGTCCTACAACATCGGCTGAACCGTAAATGTAATCTTGATATTCCTTTTGTGTTTTATATTCCTTTTTTTCTATATCCATTCTCATGCTTTTCAAAAAAGCATCAACTAATTCAATATCTACATTGTACTCTTTGATAGTTTTTTGAAATGAATGCAATATAGGATTTAAGCTTATCCCCATCTCTAAAGACTGATAAAAGTCCCATTCAAATTTATCAAGTAATAACTTTTTATCCTTATCGTGAAAAGAATCAACTATTTCATCTGCAAATCGAACAAAGCCATAAATCGAATGAATAGCTGGACGGATTGAAGGAGCCAGCATTCTTACTGCTGATGAAAAAGAAGTAGAATAACCATTAGTTACTTTCTGCGAGCAATCATAGGCGACTTCATCGAATAAACACATCATGACACAGTGGTTTTAAGGGTTTGTTTAATAATTTGTTCGGATACAATTTTACCAGAAATTAAAGCAGGAGGAACACCAGGTCCGGGAACAGTTAGTTGACCAGTAAAAAATAAGTTCTTTACTTTTTTACTCTTTATACCAGGACGTAAAAATGCAGTTTGCATTAAAGTATTTGCCATTCCGTATGCATTTCCTTTGTAGGAGTTATACTCTTTTTTAAAGTCTTCCACACAAAAAGGTATCTTGAATAAAACATGTTTTTCTAGCTCTTGATTAGTTTGCTCTTCCAGCCTTTTTATTAAAGCTTTAAAATAAATATTCGGTAATTCCGGATCAGTTTTTAACCCTGGAGCTAAAGGCACTAAAAAGAATGCACACTCTTTTCCATCAGGAGCGACCGAACCATCTGTAAGACTTGGGAAACTAGCATAAAAAAGAGGGTCTTTGGGCCATTGAGGAGTATCATAAATTTCTGCCGCATGATTATCAAAACTCTTATCGAAAAAGAGATTATGATGACGGACATTAATTAATTTTTTATCAAAACCAACATAAAACAGCAGGGACGATGGTGCGAAAACCTTTTTATCCCAATAAATATTAGAATACTGCCTAGAGTTATTGTCTAACAGTGTTTCTGTATGTGCATAATCTGCGCCGCTTAATACAATATCGGACGAAATAAATTTATCATCCACCGTAATTCCTTTTACGACTCTATTTTCTACATCTATTTTAGAAACACTTGAGTTAATTACGTAATTAACTCCTAATTCTTTCCCCAACGCAACCATTGCCTCAACAATCTTAACCATACCTCCTTTTGGATACCATGTGCCTAATACAAAATCTGCATAATTCATGAAGTTATAAAACAATGGTGTATCCTGAGGCTTTGCACCCAAGAACAAAACAGGAAATTCCAATATTTGAATTAATTTTGAGCTTTTAAAAGTCTTACGGATTTTTGAACTTATGCTTGTGAAAAATTGATTTATTTTAGATACGGTTTCAGGAGTGACCAACTCTAACGGACTAAAACCAGGCCGGTTGACAATTTTATCAATAGCTACTTTATAATTGTAACCAGCATCATCCATAAATTTCTTCAACTTATCTCCACTACCCTCCTCTTCTTTCTCAAAAACTTCTAAAATTTCTTCAAAATCTGAAGGTATTTCGATATCTCTGTAATCATCAAAAAAAACCTTGTAGGCAGGACTAAGCTTTAGTAAGTCATAATAATCAGCTGGTTTCTTATTAAAATCTGAAAAAAAATTCTCAAACACATCAGGCATCCAATACCAACTTGGCCCCATATCAAAAGTAAACCCCTCATGTTTAAGAATTCTGGCTCTACCTCCGAGTTGATCATTCTTTTCGTAAACCGTTACTTTATTACCTGCTTTTGCAAGATAACAAGCTGCAGAAAGAGATGAAAATCCGGAACCTATGATTGATATTTTATGCATTTACCTAACAAAATAAGAAAACCTTAAACAAAAATACAAATTTAAGAAACTATTTTGTTTAACAAATCACGCACATCGTTAAACAACTTTATGTAATCATACTTACAATTGGCTTCCTGAGCATTTTTACCAAGCAGGTTTAATTTTAATTTATACTTTGATAATATCTTGCTATCAATTTCCTTTAAATACGCATTTACTTCAGATTTTGTTGGGTAAACAGTAAAATAAGAGATAAATGTAACATCAGAATAACAAGAAATAATTGATTCCAAACCATTTACAGGAACACTAGGACCTAAATAAATCGTTTGATAACCTTCCTTGGATAATTCATAATTGACATATAGCAAACCTAATTCATGAATTTCATTATCTGGAAGGAACAAAACATAAACTTCACCTTTATCTGGTTGAACAGGCTGAGTACGTTCAATATTAATCAACAACTTTTGCGTGATTAAACTTTTAATAAAATACTCATGTGATGCCGTAATGCTACCGGATAAACACAGCAATCCAATAACCTCTAAGAAAGGAATAAAAACATCTATAAATGCTTCACGAAAGGACATTTCAGATAAAATCGTATTGTAAGTTTGTTGAAATTTAAATTGGTCATAACTGAACATTGATAACTTCAACTCATCCAAAAAATAATATTTATCGCCTTTTTTGTCAGCTAATTTTTGAACAGCCGCTTTAATCTGATTATTAGAAAGCTTACCGAGTTTGGATATCTTTATTCCAGAATTATACAATAAAGTAATATTTAATAATTTTTGAAGATTCTGAAAATTATATAGACGTATATTCGTTGTTGTTCGTTCTGGAACAAGAATATTGTAACGCTTTTCCCATATCCTTATGGTATGTGCTTTAATTCCCGAAAGATTTTCCAAATCTTTTATAGAAAAAGTTGTAGGTTTCTTGTACAAAAAGAGATTAATTTTCTTAAACAAAACTAATACACAAATAATGAGTATACAAACATTCTCTCTGGCTAATAATCAAGGTGATAAATTATTAGAACTATAGATACTTATTTACTGTTCTAGCCAATTTTTAAATACCGGTGTTTTAGCGCGAGAAACAATAACCTTTCCATCCTGTACCGGATTTAATTCTATTTTGAGCTTCCCATTAAAGTATTGGGAAATTTTAGCTATGCCCTTTACTCCTGTTATAAACTGACGGTTTAATCTGAAAAATTTAGTTGGATCCAATTGTGCTTCTAAATCATCCAGAGAATAATTAATGAAAAAACTTTTATCTTCGAAAGTCTTTATCATTACTGCTTTGTCCTCAGTGTATATATATGCAATCTCATCTATTGAGATAGGAATTAATGCATCTGCTTTAGAAATAAGAAACCTTTGTTTATAAACATTCCCTTGAGAAACCTGATTAATTAAAGTGCGAATATCTAATTCTTGAAGTGAATTTTGTTGAATTGGGAGGAATTTATCCAACTTATCAAAACTTTTTTGAATATCATTTTTACTATAAGGTTTTAATAAATAATCAATACAATTAAGTTCAAAAGCTTTTATAGCATATTGATCATATGCAGTTGAAAAAATAATTGGGCACTCTAAATCCAATTCTTCATAAATCTGAAAGCTTACACCGTCCGCTAACTGAATATCTGATATGACTAAATCAGGTTCTTCTCTATCTTTAAACCACTCCAAAGCATCTTCCACGGAAGCAATAACATCTATAATTTGAGCTTCAGGCCGACAGTCAGCAATTAAATTCTCCAAACGCTTCGCGGCGGGAATTTCATCTTCGATAATTAGAATTTTCACGTTTTACAACTTTAATAAAGCTAATTTATAAACTAAATTGAAAAATACGTAAACTTAAGTTGATGTTTCATAAATCAAAGGAATTTCAACCCTAAACAGCATTTGATTTTGTGTTACGCGAATTTTATTAGATGAGAATTGCTGGAATTGACTTTTTATATAACTAAGACCTAATTTTGTGGATTCATTCCTAAAAGTTTTCTTTGGATTTAAATTGTTCTCAACAACAATATAATCACCATTGACTTCGATTGTCAAGGTTAATGTTTTTTTTCGTGTAACAGAATTATGCTTAACTGCATTTTCAACCAAATTTTGTAAAGTTAAAGGAGGAATGAATGTATTAAAATACTTTTTTGGAATTTTAATATTTATGAAAAAAAAATCACCAAACCTGGTTTGAATTAAAAACCCGTATTTCTCAACTATCTCTAGTTCCTCACGCAATTCTATAAGTTGATTCTCATTGTTTTTTAATATAAACTCATACAGATCAGATAATTTATTCACAAACTCGACTGCCTTGTCTGGATTTTCAGAAGTAATACTTGCTGCGGTATTTAATGAATTGAACAAAAAATGAGGACTCACCAAATCTTGTAATGTTTTCTTTTGGGTAATCTTAGATAGCTTTTTAAAACTATGTACCTCTTTCCTTAAAAAGGAATTCTTTTGAATTAAATAAAATAAACGATATAAAAAATTTAAAATAAATGGCTGTAATAATCCAACAGATAAAGCATAAAATTCAAATTTCTCAAAATCATATGAAGCAGCTAAAGTAACATAACCAACTACCAATAAAATAATAACCTGTAAGCCCCCTGTTAAAGAGGAAAAAAACAACTCCGTTTTAAATTGTTTTAAGAGTCTTTTTTTTTCTGCATTTATCCCATAAGTTTCTTCAAAAATTTTGGATTGAATTAAATATTGAAGAATCATTGAAACAACAAAAACTAATAAAACCCCAAATACCAAAGGCAGTCTTTCAATAAAAGATAAAAATGGAAAAATTGAAATAGTAATTCCAATCAATATCCAGGTAATAATAAAACGTGGTTTAAGTCTCAAATCGGCACTAAAATAATTACTTTTACAGCAACTAACACTACAAAAAATGAAAATAGCAATTGGAGGAGATCATGCTGGATTTGACTTGAAGTTAAAAGTCATTGAAAAATTAAAAGAAAAGGGACATGAAGTAAAAGATTTCGGACCTTATTCAAATGAAAGTTGTGACTACCCTGACTATGTTCATCCTTTGGCTAAATCTGTCGAAGCGGGACAATTCACTTATGGAATTGTTATTTGTGGAAGTGGAAATGGTGTTAACATGGTAGCGAACAAATATCAGGGAATCAGATCTGGATTATGTTGGGAACCAGGGTTAGCAGAAATGACCAGACTTCATAACGATGCTAATATTTTAGCTGTTCCTGCAAGATATATTTCTGAGGAAACTGGCATAAAAATAGTGGAGACTTTTATTCAAACCGAATTCGAAGGAGGAAGACACCAAAAAAGAGTAGATAAAATTAATTGTATTTAAAACACGAGTATTCTACAAATAAGAATATATCTATAATTACTTTCTAAAAGGTTTCTTTCTTTGTGGATTTCGATTACTTCGAACCTTCCACTCTGGACCTTCACCTAAAAAATCAGGCATTGGCGCTCGATAAACTTTCTTTTCAATCAGCTTTTCGATTGCGTCAAACTTTTCCATATCAAGCTGATTGATTAATGTTAACGCTACACCCTCTGCTCCGGCTCTTCCTGTTCTCCCGATTCTATGCACATACTCTTCTGCATTACCTGGAGCATCATAATTAATCACTAAATCTATGGCTGGAATATCTACCCCTCTACTAATCACATCCGTGGCTACGAGAACTCTAATTTTATTCGCTCTAAAGTCAACCATTATCTCTTCTCGTTTATTCTGCTCAAAATCAGATGAAATTGCCTCTACCCTATAGTTTTTGTTTCTTAGTCCCCGTTTAATGTCACTTACTTTTTTCTTTGTTGATGTAAACACAAGTATACTTTTGTATTCTTCTTGATCAGCTATTAAATGATTAATTAATGGAGTTTTTTGATTTTCATAGGCTAAATAAACACCCTGAAAAACACCTTCTGCTGGTTTTGAAATAGCGATACTAATGTGTTCTGGATTATTCAAAATTTGTTTCGCCAAGCCCTCAATCTTAGGTGGCATGGTAGCACTGAACATAAGTGTTTGCCTTTTCTTAGGGATTTTAGAAATAATTTTCTTTATATCATCCAGGAATCCCATATCTAACATTCGATCCGCTTCATCTAAAATTAAATGCTGAATTTTATCTGTTTTAGCATAATTCATACTTAAATGAGAAAGTAATTTTCCTGGGGTCGCTACGATTACTTCAACACCATCCCTTAAAGCCTTTTTTTGTTGTTCCCACTCATCAGCATCTCCTCCGCCATATACAGCTAAAGAGTTAATTCCCAAAAAATATGAAAAGCCTTGTATCTGGCGATCTATTTGTAAAGCAATTTCACGCGTAGGTGTAATTATTAAAGTACTTGTTCCTTTTATCTTATTTTGTAAAATATTATGCAATACGGGCAATGTAAAGGCAGCTGTCTTACCCGTTCCTGTTTGGGCTACAGCCAAAACATCTTTTCCTTTAATTGCTGCTGGAATCGCCTTTTCCTGAATGGGTGAAGCTATTTCAAACCCCATATATCCAATGGCCTCAATAATTTGAGGCGCTAAATCAAACTCTTCAAATTTCATTGACTGCAAGATATCTAATTTTATTTTAGCAATTCTTAAAAAGAGAAAATCCTTAAAGCAAAATCTTAAAATCCAAAAGGATATTAATAAATCATCTCTTCATTAGATTATCAATAGGATGATTTCAAATCAATATGTCCAACTTAACGGATGGAATATATATTTTACGAATCACATCAAAAAACAGAGAGCTAAAGTCTTCTAGATTAATTGTTAAGAATTAAAAAATCAATCAATTGTTTGATTTTTATTTAATAGACCAGTCTATTTTAAACTCATACAGATAATTACCCGAATAATTGAAAGAGTTAAATAAAACCTGTAAAAACTCATGGACTACAAGACATTAAATTTATCAGAGTCAAAGCCTTTTGGCAACAAAAAAACCACCATGATCATGGTGGTTTTTTTATTATTATAATAATATTCTATGTATTTTTTTCACTGTCAGCAATCTCAACACACAAACAAACAATTTCCATTGCTTGTTGAATTTCTTCTATTGAAGGTAAGGTTGGTGCCAATCTTATATTAGTGTCCCTAGGGTCATTTTTATAAGGGAATGTCGCACCAGCAGCTGTTAATTTAACTCCAGCTTCAGCAGCTAAAGCAACCACTCTTTTTGCGCATCCTTCATTAGTATCTAATGAAATGAAATAACCACCTTTTGGATTTGTCCAGCTTGCCAACCCTTTTCCTCCTAATCTTTCTTCAAGAATAGAATTAACAACCTCAAACTTTGGCTTAATTAAAACCGCATGCTTTTTCATATGCTCTTTTAAACCAGCAAAATTGCCAAAAAATCTTGTATGCCTTACCTGATTAATCTTATCTGGACCAATTGTACTAATAGACAATTGTTTTCTTACCCAATTCATATTTGCTTCTGAACCTCCTATTGCAGAAATACCAGATCCTGCAAAAGTAATTTTTGATGTTGATCCTAAAATGAAAACCCTATCTTCATTGCCTGCTGATTTAGACGCTTCAAAAATATTTTTAATAAGATCTACATCATCTGATAAATGATGAACGGTATATGCATTATCCCAAAAAATTCTAAAATCATTAGCGGCTGTATTCATCTTTGCTAAACGATCAACAACATCATCAGAAACTGAAGACCCTGTAGGATTACCATATTTAGGAACCACCCAAATCCCCTTTATTGAATCATCACCAGCAACCAACTCTTCAATTTTCTCAATATCTAAATCGTTGTTTTTGTTCTCTACAGTAATCATTTCGATTCCAAAATGTTCACAAATCGAAAAATGGCGATCATAACCAGGAGAAGGACATAAAAATTTGACTTTGTCTAACTTTCCCCAAGGAATTGATGATGAAGAATTCCCATGAGAAATACACCTTGCAATAGTATCATGCATTAAGGTAAGTGATGAATTGCCACCAACAACAACTTCATTAGTTGATGAAACTTCTAAAAAATCTTTAAACAATTCTTTTGCCTCAGGAATACCATCTAATCCTCCATAATTTCGCGAATCAGCTCCTGCTAATGTTTTATAATCAGATGACGTTACTAAATCCAACATTGGCAATGTTAAGTCCAATTGTTCAGAACCGGGCTTACCTCTCGTCATATCCAATGATAAATTCTTTGCTTTTGCTTCTTCAAATTGCTCTTTTAATGTAGCTACTTCAGCCATAATTATAGTTTAAAACAGACTATGTCTGTGTGTTATTAATAATAATTTGCAATAAAGATAATTGATTACTTATTAAATAAAATATTTTACACCTACTTAATTAGTGGTATTCTCCTTCAATTCCTCAAAATACGGAAACACTATTTCAGAAGTATCCTTTAAAAGAACATATAATTGTGATTTACTAATTTGACGATCTTCAATTAAATTAAATTTTTGATTTAAATTTTCAAAAAGCATCAATAAAACTGATAAAATCAAAACAATTTTACCAACACCAAAGACAGCTCCAGCTAATTTATTTAGAAATCCTAAAGACAAAACATCAATAAATTTACTAAGCAGTTTACCCAGAAGATAAACACCTATGACCAGCACTAAAAATGTAACAGAAAAAGCAACTAAAGGTATATCAATTTGAAACTGTTCAAACAAAAAATTAGCGGTTAAATGAGAAAATTTAACCCCACCATACACTCCCAGCATTAAGCCTAATAATGTAGCCAAACTTAAAATCAACCCTTTCGTAAAACCCTTATATAGGCCAAACAAAATGGGAATTAATATAATTAAATCAATATAACTAAATTCCATATTAAGATTATTTACCAAATTACAACCTTAAATTGTAAAGGAAATGAAAAAAAATGAATATGATGATTGATTCTATGATTTAAGACCAGCCTCTCAACAGAAGATATCTCAATAAAATTATTAAATTCATTTTCTTAGATTTAAGAAACAAATATATTAGCATTAAAAATGAATTTGCAATGTTATTTTTTTGTGAAAAATACTTTATAAATTTGCACCAAATTCACAATTGGTAATATTACTAATCGTTTCTACGTTATACTTTGTATAAAATATTGATAATGGAAAACAGAAAAAATGATAAAGCAAACCTCGAAAAAGTAAAACACGTGTTCCGCGGAATTGGTTTTGTATGTATTATTGGACTGATTTTCTTAACCTTCACAATTAAAACTTATGATAAAGTTTCATATGATTTTAAAATAAGTATAGATGAATTTCAGGAAGATTTACCTCCACTTATAGCTCCAATAGTACCACCTCCACCTCCACCTCCACCTCCACCAAAACAAAAAATACAAGAACCTGAACTTGAAATTGTTGAAGATGATGTTGAAGTAGAAGAAGAAGATTTTGAAGATGAAGATGAAGAAGATATCGAAATTGAAGAGGGCCCGGAAGAAGAAGAGTCAGAAGAATTAGATGCAGTTCCTTTAACTTTTGTAAAAAACATGCCGCATTATAAAAGCTGTTCTTCCGGAAACAATTCTGAAAGAGACAGATGCACACGTCAAATGTTTGACAAAAAAATAAGAGAAGCATTTGTTTACCCCGATATTGCCCAAGAAATGGGGCTTGAAGGTATTGTATATGTTCAATTTGTGGTTAGTTCTTCCGGAAAAGTTGAGAACGTTAAAGTAATTAAAGGTGTTCATAAACATCTTAATAATGCCGCAATTAATGCAGTTCAACAGTTACCTGATTTAATTCCCGGGAAACAACTTGATAAACCCGTATCTCTTTTATACACAGTTCCTGTTAAAATTGTTCTTGATTAATTTTTATAATCTATTTATAAAATGGGATTATTGATATAGAATTACGAGCAAACTCTCAAGTATCATTACATGTTAAAAATGACGGTGATAACTTAGCTATTCTATTCAGTAAGGATGGCGAAGATGAAACCGGAAAAATTGTTCTTGTGAAACAAGAAAAACCATTTATATAATGGAATATTGATTCACATCTTTTTAAAAGACAGATTACTGATTAATTTGTTTTTTTTGAGAAAATTTAATTTCAATCAGAACATAATAAACAATCGATTATATTACTTTTACAACGTAAAAAAAACTAAAACATGGAAGAAATTATAAAAACGGTTATGACTTATACCGTTGATTTTGGATATAGATTTGCAGGAGCTATTGTTTCATTAATAATTGGATTGTGGATTATTAAATTAATAACACGAGGACTAACTGCTCTGATGAAAGCTAGAGATCTTGATCAATCTCTTCAACCCTTCCTAAGAAGCTTATTAAATGTTACACTTAAAGCTCTTCTTGTTGTTAGTGTTTTAAGCATGCTAGGAGTTGAAATGACTTCTTTCATTGCTATACTTGGAGCAGCAGGTTTAGCTGTAGGTATGGCATTAAGTGGAACACTTCAAAACTTTGCAGGGGGTGTAATGATACTGGTTTTTAAACCCTTTCAGGTTGGAGACGTGATTACCGCCCAAGGACACACAGGCTCTGTTTTTGAAATCCAAATATTCAATACTATTTTAAAAACCCCTGACAACAAACATATAATAATCCCTAATGGTGGCCTATCAACAGGTTCTTTGGTCAATTTTTCAAAAGAAAAAACAAGAAGAGTTGATTGGACATTTGGAATTGGCTATGGAGATGATATAGATCACGCAAAATCTGTTTTATCATCTATAATAAATGAAGATGAAAGAATCCATAAAGAACCAGAACCATTTATTGCAATAATTGAACTAGCAGATAGCTCCGTTAACTTTGCTGTTAGAGTTTGGGTAGATGCAACAAA
>MDSX01050852.1_pt1 | contig 13583 bp, 9 predicted proteins | sample 811141 | NCBI WGS metagenome assembly MDSX01 (sample SAMN05326642, study PRJNA326480) | marine metagenome | isolation source: seawater | place: Atlantic Ocean: South East | collected 2010
ACATCTACTGCTTTGGCGCAACAATTTCCTGATCGTCATAGTACAGATTTATCAGATAGTTGGACATCTTGTACAGCAACTGAGAATCCCAATAAAGTAAGAGAGGATAGTCACTGGATTATGTATGATTTTGGTAATGAATATAAGCTGCAAGGAACAACCGTATGGAATGTAAATGCCTACGAACAGACTGATATAGGAACACAAGAGCTTGTAATAGATTACTCTAATGATGGAGAAGAATGGACAGAGTTAGCCTATCATACGATGTCAGAGGCGCCAGCATCTTCATTTTATGAGGGCGAAGAAGGACCAAATTTTAATGGAATCAATGCTAGGTATGTCATTATCACTTCTCTTACCAACTTTGGTCACGCGACATGTTATGGTTTATCAGAAGTGAGATTTCAAGCCACAATCGCTACTTCATCTACAGATATTGAAGAGCAAAAGCTAATAGATAATAATATTGAAGTTTCTCCTAATCCATTTGACAATGAGACAATGATTACACTTACAGATTTACGTTTAGGTACTTATAATTATAGTGTAGTGGATATCACTGGAAAACAATTTCTAAACGGATCGATTGATGTATCATCAGAGAAGGTATCTCTGCTTCTAAACATGGGTAACTTTACTGCAGGTGCGTACATTTTTAGATTGCAATATGATACGCTTACAATAAGCAAGCAATTGCAATTGATCAAATAAGAAAAATACTTAATATACTAAAACATCTGCTTCAATTACAATCAAAAAATAAATGTGGATATCATCGCGATTTCCATTTATATAAAATCAGAATAGTATGAAATATTTATTTACTTTTCTAATCGCAATTAGTTCTATTTCTATTGTAACTGCCCAAGACTATACTGACTATATAGGTGCAGGTCATTCAGAAGGAATTACAGTGATAAGTAGTAGCGAAGAAGTAGGATCTGAAGCTTTTAAAACTATTGATGGAGCAGGTATGAATTCTCGATTATTTGAAACTGGAAGATTTCTTAGTCAAGCTACAATGGGCGCAGATTTAGATTTGATTAATATTGTAAAAAATATGGATTTTGGAGTCTGGATAGATCAACAGATTACTGAGCCAGTGACGTACTTGCAAAGTGAGGTAGAAGATATATGGGAAGAATACCTTGATACTTTAGAATCCCGTGGTTATGAAGATCCACAAGATGCATTTGGTCCAGCTATGCCAGAGTTGACGTCAGCATGGTGGCATAATAATATGGTCGCCTCTGATTTAATAAGACAAAAAGTTGCTTTTGCACTTTCTGAAATGTTTGTAATATCTTCTAACTCTGATTTAGGAGGAGAGGCTATAGCAATGGCCCATTATTATGACAAATTATTGGATGGTGCCTTTGGCAATTATAAAGATATACTTTCTGAAGTCTCTTTACATGCAGCAATGGGATACTATCTCAGTCATTTTAATAATCCAAAAGCGGTGCCTGAAGAAAATCTTCATCCTGATGAAAACTATGCAAGAGAGATTATGCAGTTATTTTCTATTGGATTGTACGAACTTAATAATGATGGGACACATCAACTTAATAATGACGGTAACTCAATCCCAACGTATGATAATGCTGATATCAAAGAGATGGCAAAAATATTTACAGGATTAGGGCCAGGAGGGATCAACGAAAATGTGTGGTGGACAGATGAGCCATATTTTGGATTAGGTATATTCGGAATAGATTGGACAGTACCAATGGCTATGTATGAAGATTTTCATGAGCCAGGGATTAAGGTTATTTTGAAGAATGATACTATTCCTGCCAATCAACTTGGCTTGGATGATATAGATGAAGCAATTAATGTTCTATTTAACCATCAGAATGTACCGCCATTCATAAGCTATCGATTGATTCAAAGATTAGTTAAATCTAATCCCACGCCAAATTATGTAGAGAGAATAGCCAATGTATTTATTGATAATGGCAATGGTGTGAGAGGAGATATGGCAGCAATTATTAAAGCAATTTTGCTTGATGAAGAAGCAAGAAATGGTGAGTATATGTTTGAGCAGCATTCATCAAGATTACGGGAGCCTCTTGTAAGACACATGCAAATTACTAAAGGTTTGGAAATAGTAGAAGAGCCTGGAGGTAGGTATTGGCATAATTTTGACTATGATAATTCTTTAAAACAACAAATTTTATTTGCACCTACCGTATTCAATTTCTTTTTACCCAATCATCAGCCAGTCGGAGATATAGCTAATTCTGGTATGGTATCCCCAGAGTTTAAAATCCATGATACATCTAGCTCAATCAATTATTTCAATGCAGCTTATAGATGGACTAGAGATTGGGGTGAATTGATAAATTCAGGTAGATATTTTTATAATTCAGATTTAGTTAATGATGATGGGTCTATTGGAGGATGGGATATGTACGGATTTGGAGAAACTTATATTGACTATGAAGCTTATACTGATTTGGCGGATACTCCAGAATTATTGATTAATGAATTGGATAAAGTATTGACTCACGGACAACTATCTGATGAAGTAAGACAATCTTTAAGAGATAACTTGCCAAACATTAGTTGGGATGGGTATGAATACGGGTGGGAAAGAGAGAGAGTTCGAACTGCAATTTACTTAATAACAATTTCGCCAGATTTTGCAGTGATTCGATAGTAATTTTTTGTTTTTAATAATTAATTGAGAAATATAAAGTATATATGTTATGGCAAAGCGACTAGTATCAAGAAGGAATTTTCTTAGAAACATGAGTTGTGCAGCTGTGGGTACAACCACTCTTATGAATACCTTGACTAATTTGAAATTTATAAATAGTGCTGCTGCATTAAATGGATTTACAGATTATAAGGCAATGGTGGTTTTGCTCATGGGAGGAGGGAATGACGCTTACAATATGTTGATTCCTTATGATGATGTTTCACATGCTGAATATTCAGTAACAAGATCAAATCTAGCCTTACCAAAGATAGATTTGGATGATGATGCATCAAAAAATTTGAGATCGTTAAATTATACAGATGCTGTGGGAAAAGAATTTGCTGTTCATCATGCAATGTCTAATATGGAGATGATGTTTAAAGATGGAAATCTTTCCTTCGTGACTAATGTAGGGACTCTTGTTGAACCTACAACTAAAGCACAGGTATATGATGGATCAACTCAATTGCCCCTCGGTTTATATTCTCATAGCGACCAAATAATGCATTGGCAAACTGCACTTCCACAAGAGAGAGTTGCTCAAGGTTGGGGTGGTAAGATTGCGGATATGTTTAATGCTTGTAACGATAATGAAAATATTTCGCTAAACTTATCTTTTGCAGGAAGTAACGTATATCAAACTGGTCAAAATACAGTAGAATTCTCTTTAAATACACCAAGAAATAATGATGATTTAGGAGGGGCAACTGAATTGAATGGATATAGTGCACCATGGGAAGTACCGACAGCTAATCGAAATACAATAGATGGTATGATAGATAAGTATTATGATGATGTCTTCAAGAAAACTTATGTAGATATTATGAAGGTTGGAAAAGATGGTGCGGAAGAATACAATACTGCTATTGAAGCTCAAGTGCTTACCACAGAGTTTAGTGAAAATAGACTTTCTCAACAATTTAAATTAGTAGCGAGAACAATTGCTGCTAGAGAGACATTAGGTATGAAACGGCAAATATTTTTCATTGAGTTCGGTGGATTTGATATGCATGATGAAGTCTTAGAAACTCATGATGGTTTATTATCAGAAATAGATACTGCACTTGGAGAATTTAATGCTGCTATGGATGAGTTATTGACTCAAGATATGGTTACCACTTTCTCATTATCGGAGTTTGCTCGAACCCTTACTTCAAATGGACAAGGTTCGGATCATGCTTGGGGATCTAATGCATTTATCATGGGAGGAGCTGTCAATGGCGGTGAGATATTTGGTACTTACCCAGATTTAGATTTAAATAATAATTTGGAGCTTGGAGGTGGGGTATTAATACCCACAATTGCCACGGACCAATATTTTGGTGATATAGCTAGTTGGTTTGGAGTAGAAAACGATGACCTTCTTACTCTGTTTCCTAATATTGATAATTTTGATTCTATCTATAACGGTAATCCTTTAGGCTTATTGATTTAGATAAAATATTACAATATATCAATTATTTGTTGTGCTAGTTCTTGGCCGATTTTGATTTGAGCTTCCACAGTACTAGCACCGATATGTGGAGTCGAAGATACATTAGCATGAGAGAGTATATCTTTTCTCGGCTTAGGCTCACCCACAAATACATCAAGTCCTGCTGCTCGTACCTTACCGGTATTCAGAGCATCCAACATAGCATCTTCATCTACTGTACCTCCTCTACTGGCATTTATAAGTACTACTCCATCTTTCATTTGATCAAATTCTGCAGCAGACAATACTGGCTTACCTGTATTTGGTATATGTAACGATATAGCATCTGCATTGGGTAGCATTGTTTCCATATCGACAGTTTTAATCTCTGTTATGAGATTAAGCGATTTTGGTCCTATGGTAATGCTTACAGTATCTTGATATGGATCTACTGCTAATACTTCCATACCTAATCCAATAGCGATACGGGCCGTTTCTTGACCTATGCGCCCAAAACCAATTATACCAAGTTTCTTACCCTCTATCTCAAATCCTTTGGAATAAGATTTTTTCAAAGATTTGAAGTCAGTTGATCCTTTAGATGGCATCTGCAGATTGGCATCATATATATATCTTGCTACCGAAAGGAGATGTCCCATCGCTAATTCAGCTACTGACCTTGATGATGCCGCTGGGGTATTGAGTACCTGTATTCCTTTGCCTCTAGCATGATCAACATCAATATTGTCTAAACCAACACCGCCTCTACCGATAATTTTGAGATTTGGGCAGTTGTCTATTAATTCCCCTCTCACTTTGGTTGCACTACGCACACAAATTGCATCATAGTCCACAAGTTTTTCCATGAGATCTGCCTGAGGAATATTATTTGTATCAACTTGATGACCTGCATTTGTAAGCATATCTATTCCAGTTTGGTGCATACCATCATTTACTAGTATCTTTGCCATTGTTTTTATTTTAATGAGGCGTATAATTTAAAGTAACACAAGTATAATATTTGTTTTGACTTTATTTACGGTTGCCTCATAATGAATTACTATTTTTTCTTAGATTAAGAATGGCATATGTTCAAAAAGGTGGTTTCTGTATTATTAGCATTACTCACAATAGGAGTGGTGGTATATGCACTTGGACCTAGAGTAGAATTTAATTCAATTCATGAACCATTAGATTCCAAGTGGCTTAGCACTCCATTGATAGAAATGGATTCACTTATTGAGGTAAGAGAAGCACTCGTAACAAATATGAAACCTGACAACGAGGCTCGAATTATATGGCATGATAGCATTGGAGTATCTACAGGTATATCGGTAGTATATTTGCATGGGTTTTCTGCATCTCAAGAGGAGGGCGATCCTATTCATAGAGAGGTAGCGAAGCGATATGAAGCTAATCTTTATCTATCTAGATTGCACGATCATGGTAGATCGGATAGTATGTCGTTTAAAGATATAACACCTCAAGATTTAATAGATAGTGCTAGCGAAGCGATAGATATAGGGTCTAGACTAGGAGATACTTTGGTCGTGATTAGTTGTTCTACAGGTGGGACGCTTAGTGCTTATTTAGCCTCCATTCGAGATGATATAGATGCATTAGTAATGTATAGCCCTAACATAGATTTATATGATCAGAAGTCTGAATTATTATTAAAGCCGTGGGGAAAGCAAATTGCTAAAGCTGTTTTTGGAGGTATATATAATACAATATCATATGATGATAATGCTATCAAATACTGGAATGATGCATATCATATTCATGGTACTTTTATGGTCAGAGATTTGTTAAATCAAACCATGACAAAAGAGGTGTTTAATAAGATAGATATACCAGTCTTTTTAGGATACTATTTTAAAGACGAAGAAAGGTCAGATCATGTAGTTTCTGTGCCAGATATGATTGATTTTTATGAGTCGATATCTACCCCTGAAAGTCAGAAAGTTAGAGTGGCCTATCCTGATGCTGAAAGGCATGTTATTTCGTCTTGGATTTTCTCCAAAAGCATTGATATAGTCAAAACTGACACGTATAATTTTTTGGATAGTTTACGCCATTATTAGATGTCTCAAAGCCGTAATGTTAGGCTTTGTTTTGAATTTTTATTGTACCGTTGAGTCACTTGACGGAAAAAGAGTCCGGTGTCACGTCCTGAAATAAGTTGATAGAAAAACAACTTATCAGATGAGAAATGAGATTGAAGAGGATCGCAATAGACTAACATAGAAGGTATAACTTAATACAGCATATAATTTATCTCGATCATCTAATTTCTGCGTTAAAAATACTCCTCGTTAATACGGCCAGATTTATAATTTTATTGGGTTTTTGTTAGTGAGTAAATGAAATCATTTGCTTTGTCTCCGTTTATCTCCTTAAACTAAGGTGAATTAAACTTGATTATTTATATGGCATTATGTAATACAATATGTAGAAGATTGATTATTAAATTATCATTAAGCAATTGAATAAATGTTAGATAGGAGCAAGTTTACTGGGTAATAAAGTACTTTAGTTTATTTACATTATGCCATTTGATTAATTCTTGTAATACGTAATCAGTTGGTTATTATATCTTAGTGTCAAGGATTGATCTATAATAGATTAGTATTGACTTATTTAATATATAATTCTAGCATATGTGAGTCATAGCAAAGCCTTTTCGTTAAATTTGTTTTTATTTTGAGCATTGCTCATACTAATAACCAAATAATAAGAAATGGCTGTTGATGTAATATTAGGATTACAATGGGGTGATGAAGGGAAAGGAAAAATAGTGGATTATCTAGCTAAAGACTATGATCTTGTATGTAGATTCCAAGGAGGACCTAACGCTGGACATACGATTAAAATAGGTTCAGACAAGTATGTATTGCATACTGTTCCATCTGGTGTATTTAGAGAGAATATACTGAATGTTATAGGTAATGGAGTAGTACTAGACCCTATCACTTTACTAAAGGAGTTTGATCAGCTAGATAAGTCTGGCATCAAATATAAGGATAGACTTTTCATAGCTATGAAGGCTCACCTAATACTTCCTACTCATAGATATCTCGATGCTGCATCAGAGGCAGCGAAAGGTAAAGCTAAGATTGGCTCTACTCTAAAAGGTATAGGTCCAACTTACATGGATAAGACTGGTCGTAATGGACTGAGAATAGGAGATCTAGTATCACCAAACTTTAAAGCTAAGTATGAGGCGCTAAAAGAGAAGCATTTAGGTATGCTTAAGTTATATCCTGATGTAGACTTTGATCTAGCTGGAGAAGAGAAAAAATGGATGGATAGTATAGAAATTATCAAAACCATGAATCTCATCAACGGAGAATACTTCGTAAATAAAGCCATAAAAGATGGTAAGAATGTACTAGCTGAAGGAGCGCAAGGATCTATGCTTGATATAGATTTTGGAACTTATCCATTTGTGACATCATCTAATACGATTACTTCAGGAGTATGTAATGGTCTAGGTATAGCACCATCTGCAATAGGTGAAGTAATCGGTATTGTAAAGGCATACTGTACTAGAGTAGGTTCAGGACCATTCCCGTCAGAACTTGATAACGAAATGGGAGAGAAAATACGAAGATTAGGTAGCGAATTTGGAGCTACTACAGGTCGACCGCGTAGATGTGGATGGTTAGATATTCCTCAGTTATTATATACTATCATGCTTAATGGTGTTACTCAAATAGTAATGACAAAGCTTGATATATTGGACGAATTCGAAACTATAGATGTAGCAACACATTACTCAGTAGATGGAGCTAATGCAACAACAGAGCTACCTTACGATCTATGTGATGGTGAGATAGAGATGGTTACGCAGTCATATCAAGGATGGAATACATCACTTGATAAATGTGACAACTTCAATGATCTACCTATTGAGACGAAATCGTATATATCGGCAATGAGTAGCCTCTTAAGAGTACCTATTACCATGATATCTTCAGGACCTGAGCGTCGCAAGCTAATGGGTGTGCCGCGCTAATTATTTTTTGGCTTTCTCTAAAGAAAAACAGAAAAATAGGTTTACTCATTTCAGTAAACCGAAGTAGGCTATCTCTAAAACAATAGAAGAATAAGACTTTAAAAGGGATTTGATTAATGATCAAGTCCCTTTTTGCATACCCATGTTCGTGATTTTAAGTTTTCAAACGTAATTAGTAATACTGTTATTTATTAGCCAATTGGCCACAAGCAGCATCGATATCTTTACCTCTACTACGTCTTATCGTAACAGTCACACCGTGACGTTCAAGAGTTGCAGCAAATTTATCAGTTTGCTCCTCGGCAGATTTGGTCAGCGTCACACCTTCAACAGGATTGTATTCTATTATGTTGACTTTGACAGGGAAAATCTTACAAAGCTTTACCAGATTCATAGCATCTTGCTGAGTATCGTTAAATCCGTCAAAAGCGATGTATTCGTAGCTGATTCGATTACCGGTTTTATCATGGAAGTATTTTATGGCATCCATGAGGATATCAAGCGTGTTTTGTTCATTGATAGGCATTATCTCATTACGCTTAGTGTCATCTGCTGCATGTAGCGAAAGAGCTAAATTGAATTTTACATCATCATCAGCTAGCTTACGCACCATTTTAGCTATGCCTGCCGTACTTACCGTAATACGGCGAGGTGACATATGGAGCCCATGCTCGCCTGTGATATGGTGAATACTCTCGAGCACATATTTATATGCGAGTAATGGTTCACCCATACCCATATATACGATGTTAGTCAATGGATGTTCAAAACGCTCCAAAGCTTGTTCGTTGACCATTACTACTTGATCATAGATCTCTCCTGGATCTAGATTTCGTAATCGCTTCATCTTACCCGTAGCACAAAAGGTACAACTCAAGCTACACCCCACTTGAGAAGATACACATACGGTATAGCGATCTTGACGCTTTACAGGGATGAGTACTGACTCTATCATGTGTCCATCATGTAGTTGGAATCGACTCTTGATCGTACCATCATCGGAGTATTGGACAGTATCTATTTTGATACACCTGATCTCGTAGCCTTCGTTCAGTTTCTCTCTCAGTGCCTTGGATAGATTGGTCATTTCGTCTATTGAGCGTGCAGACTTCTGCCATATCCAGCTATAGATTTGCTTAGCACGGAACGCTAATTCACCCATACTCTGGATGAGTTCAGTGATTTGCTCTAATGATAGCTTGCGGATGTCCAATTTTTCCATTGATGCAAAGGTATATGATTTATATCTAAATATTGATTTACCTAGCTTTTCAGATTTCATCTATCGTCGCTTTGGAGTACAAAATGACCACGGTTTCATTTTCTCACTAAAAAATGCAATATTTAAGCATCATCATCCTTTTAGAAGGTTCAAACGACGTATCATTATATTTAGATGGGAATCAATATTCAGAAATCAGGTTGGAAAGTAATATTGGCATTATTGGGAATGCTGATATTGTCAGTTACTATGTATTATAGTACCTATTTAGCATCAGAATTAGAAAAAAAGGAGGTTTGGCAAGCGGAACTTCATGCTTTAGCAGTTGAGTCTTTTAATGATGAAAGCAATCTTGATAGAGATATGCTTGTCGAGGATAGAATTCTTGATCTTGATCTCGAAGAAAAAGATATTAATAGAAGGATTCCAGTTATTCTCGAGGCGGATAATGGAGACTTATCAGGTTCTTTTTGGGGAGTAGAGAAGGACACAAATCAAGTATATTTAAAAAATAAAGTGGCTGAATTTTTGTCTGAAGGGAAAGAACCTAAAATAGGGCGAGATTACTTTAGTAAAATCTATTATTTCAACACCCCTCTTCTTAAGAAAATACAACTATTCCCAATTGCACAAATAAGTCTTGTCGGACTGTTCATAGCATTAGGTTATTTCTTATTTAGCTCTGCACGTACCTCTGAGCAAAACCGAATATGGGCAGGAATGGCGAAAGAGACTGCTCACCAACTTGGTACTCCAATTTCAGCTATAATCGGATGGATAGAAAATCTGAAGTTGATATCAGAAGATAGCCCTGATAAAATGGAGATTGTAAGTGAGTTGAGTAATGATGTGAAGAGATTAGAATTGATAGCAGATAGATTCTCTAAAATTGGATCTACTCCAGAGCTTGAAATAATAAATCTCTATGAAGAATTAGATGAGTGTAAAGATTATATGATGAGAAGGTCGCCTAAGCGAGTTAACTTCCATTTTCCAGATGAACGATCTACAGCCAAATATGTTATGATCAATAAGCATCTCTTTGATTGGGTGATAGAAAATCTAATTAGAAATGCACTTGATGCCATGGATAGAGAGGGTAAAATATCTGCTACAGTCTATAATGAAAATAACTATGTTTGTATTGACTTAAGTGATACAGGAAAGGGTATGCCAGCTAGTTTGAAAAAGAAGGTATTCGAACCAGGATTCTCTACTAAGCAGAGAGGTTGGGGACTTGGACTTTCTCTCTCTAAGCGTATCATTAATGACTACCACAAAGGAAAAATATACGTCAAAAGCTCAAAGCTCAATGAAGGTACCACATTTACGATTAAGCTCCCTCAGATTACTTAGTACACTTTTATTATCTATTCTATATTTTTCTTTATCTGCACAGAGTGATACGCAAGTTACATTAGTTGATATGGAGATGGTACCTCTCGTAGGTGTTCAGATATACAGTAATGATTATACTTACACAGGCGTATCTGATATCAATGGCAACTGGATGATTCCAGCTAATGTTGGAGAGGATGAAAAATTTACATTCAAATATGTGGGCTATCAAAGTATGTCATTTACTAAGAGTGAGATATCAGGCATGTATCAATATGTTAAAATGAGTCAAGGTCTAAAGCTTGATGAAGTAATGATCGTAGGTCGTACTGATCAATTGGCCTCAGAGATGATTCATAGAGTAGAAACTATCTCGCAAGCAGATATCCTCAGAGTGCAATCATCTAATAGTGCTGATGCGCTTGGTCAAAATGCAGATATTTTTATTCAGAAAAGTCAGGCAGGTGGTGGCTCTCCGGTGATTCGCGGATTTGAAGCCAATAAAGTATTACTTGTACTAGATGGGGTACGTATGAATAACGCTATCTATAGAAGTGGTCACATACAAAATGCTATTACTGTAGATAATTCTATGCTACAAGGTATAGAGGTTATTTATGGCCCAGGTTCGCTTATGTATGGAAGTGATGCTTTGGGTGGTGTAGTTCACTTTCGAAGTAAAGATCCAGTACGAAGTTTTGATAAAGAGGGTAGCATTAGATTCCTAGCTAATGCTGGGATATCATATGCAAGTGCCAATTCTAAGAAAGGGATACACCTAGATTTTAATCTTGGAGGACGAAAGTTGGGCTCACTTACAAGTCTAACTTATAATGATTTTGGCGACCTAAAATCAGGGATTAATAGGCCAAATAAGTATTTAGGATTTGGTGGTCGTGATTGGTATGTAGAGACTTTAAATGGGGAAGACCGACAAGTAATCAATGACGATCCAGATCTACAACTTGGTACTAGATATCAGCAGTATGATTTTACTCAAAAACTTGTATATGAGGTTAATGATAAGTTGGATCTCATGGCCAACTTTCAATATTCTACAAGTAGTGACATACCTAGGTATGACGCACTTACAGAGTTAAGAGATGGTCTGCCAAGATATGCCGAGTGGAATTACGGTCCGCAGAATAGATTCCTCAGTACATTGCAAGCCAAGTGGAAATCACCTAATCCACTTTTTGATAAAGCAAAGGTAATCGTTGCTTATCAAAATATAGGAGAAGATAGAATTAATAGAAGATTTCAATCTGCAAGTAGAAGACACCAGGAAGAGACTGTCGATGTCTATACTTTTACTTTAGATATAAATAAGTACTTAGATAAATACGAGATGATCGAACTCAAATATGGATTAGAATATAATCATAACGATGTCAATTCGGTAGCGTTCGGTCAAGATATAAATACTGGAGATAAGGATACTAATGTGTTTACAAGATATCCCAGTGCAGTTAGTAGCACAGATGCTTTAGGTGCGTATGTATACAGTAGTTTTAAAAATGATTTGGGTACTAAGCTTTTTGGAGGACTAAGATATACGGCAAATGGAATCTCAGTAAGATATGACAGAGCAGATAAATTTACTTGGCCAGAGGAATTTTATGATGGATTGACTACTGAAAATCAGGCAGTCACTTGGTCATTCGGTGTACGTCAGGATATATTTAAGAAGTGGACAATACAAGCATTATTAGGGTCAGCCTTCCGCTCGCCTAACGTAGATGATCTAGCGAAGGTTCGTATCAATTCAGATGAAGTCTCAGTACCAAATCTAGGTGTCACTCCAGAGAAATCTATAAATGCTGAAATATCTATTTCAAGAAAATTAGGATTTGCTAATATTAGTGTTACCGGGTTTTATACGGCATTGTCAGATGTGATTGTTAGAGAAAATTTTGTCTTACCAGATGGCACAGAATTTCTAGAGGACGAAGGAGAACAACTTCAAGTTGTAGCTAATGTAAATGCAGATAAAGCAAGAATTGTCGGTGCATCCTTCAACGCAGATTGGAAGTTGACAAAGCATTGGGTAGCCAAAGGATCGATCAATATTATTCAAGGTCGTATACAAAGTTCTAACGAAGAATATACTGATCCACTAGCTCATATACCACCGACTTATGGGAAGATACAATTACAATATCTACAAGATAATTGGGATATAGAAGCACGCTATATATTCAATGGTGAGAAGCCACTTGACGAATATGGAGGAAGTACTGACAATCCTGAGCTCTCAACTGTAGATGGTACATATACATGGTCTACGTTCAATCTATACGGATCGGCTCATATAACAGATCAGATAGACATTCGATTGGGAATTGAAAACATCCTCAATACACACTATAGACCTTTTGCCAGTGGTGTAAGTGGACCAGGTAGAAATCTGCTTGTTTCTATTAATTATACATTGAAATAGAAATTGACATAATTTAATTTGGAAATATCTAAAAAAAATATTCTTTCGAAATATTTATTGGAAGTCAATACCAACGCACTTTACGTAATATGTACACTTAGCTTATACTTTAATCGCTTAGTTCAAAATGGCGCAAAGTCCATTATATATAGATATTCCTTTATACTTTTGTTAAAGATTTTAGTGTTAATATAGACCAATAGAATAACGAATATTCTAAAAAAGATAGACTAAATGATTCAAAAAGGAAAAAGAAATCCTAGTGCAGATCTTGCTAAAATAGGATTCCAAACCAGTAAGAATGTATACTGGAACTTCGATCCTCAGACTCTTACTCAAGATGCATTAGACCAGAAAGAAGGGACTCTTTCTAGTACTGGAGCTTTATGCATTAAGACAGGAAGATTTACAGGAAGATCACCTAAAGACAGATATATCGTAGAA
>MDSX01009715.1_pt1 | contig 13574 bp, 6 predicted proteins | sample 811141 | NCBI WGS metagenome assembly MDSX01 (sample SAMN05326642, study PRJNA326480) | marine metagenome | isolation source: seawater | place: Atlantic Ocean: South East | collected 2010
AGACGCGAGAACCCCCGCATCACGAGCTGCGCCACCGCCATCGTGTGGCTCGACTTGCTCGGCCTCGCGGAGGTACCCCCCGGGAACGATCGAGGTCCCGCGTCATCCGGGTCGAAGTCTCCGCTGCGCAGGAGCGCGTCCACCGCCGACGACCCGCCCCCTCGCAGCGCAGCCGCCACCTGCGCCGCGGTGCCGGCCCGGCTCCGTCCGCTTCGCTCGCTGCCAGTCTCCGACGGTGCGTACCTCCTCGCGGGCGGTGCGCCTCCCGGGTTCCGCTGTTTCCCGAGGTGTCGTCCTTGCTGGTCCCAGTCGTCATCGGTTGGTGCGGTTCGTGCGCCGCCGCCCGCGTCGGACGGCGAGAGGTCCGCGTCCGCCAGGTCAGCCGGAACGTCCCATCCCCGAACCTTCTGCGCGACTCGCTCCGAGGGGCGCATGCGGCCCGCCTCGCGCTCGAGCTCGGCGATGTCCCGAGTCGTCGGGCCCCGAGGTCGATCCGGGGACCTCGGGCGGGCGAATTCGGGGTCCGCGCGACCCGCCCCGGCCACCCCCGGACCGACCTCGGGTCCTCCTGTCACGGACCCGCCCCGAACAGAGCTCGACGCCATCCGCGCCCTCAGCGCGTGGTCACCCCGTACGCTGGCCAGCTCCGAGACGTGCATCTCCCTGAGCCGCGCGATATCCCGCCTGTGCGCGTCCTCCATTTTGGTACGCAGCGCAGCCTCGTTCCGGAGCTTCGTCGTGGCCTCCTCCGCGATGAGCGCCTGCCTTTCGAATTCGGCATGGAACTTGGCAGCTTGCGACTGCAGCTCAAACTGCAGCACCCCCGCGGTGTCCTCCGCCGCGACCGCGAGCTCCCCGCTCCCGCCGACCTGGGTACCCTGCGACCGCTGTTGTATCCGTCTAGCCTCCCGCGCCTCTTCCTCCTCCCGCTCCGCCCTGCCCGCGGCGGCTCTCACCGCGTCCCTCTCCTTGCGAACCGACTCGAGGTCCCGCTGCAGCCGCTGGAGGTGGATCCGGAACTTCTCAGCCTGCGCCGTTTCCCGAGGCGTGGGCCCACGTGACTCCAGCTCCTCGCGTTGACGCGCCAGCGCCGCGCCGAGACGCTCGTTCTCCGCCCTGCACGCGCTCAGCTCCGCGTGCATGCCCTCCGCGGTTTTTCGATTCATGGCGGGTCCCGGCGCGGGTGAGTGTCGGACAAAGTCCTGTTCGCCGAACGCGCTCGTGTGAGTCGCGTCCGGTCCGCACCACGCGCGGAAACACTTCGCCATCGTCCGTATCCCCCGGCGCCTGCACGCGTCGATCGCCGCGGTGCGTCGGTACCGGGGGTCCTGGCACGCGAGTCTCCACCGCGCCATCGCCGCGGAGCACCGGGCTCGGGCGAGCTTATCGTGCGCGAACCACAGCTGGCACCTGGATGATATCAGGTCCAGCGCCTCCCGGGTGGACTCGGGCATGACACCAGCCTTGGCGGAGACGCTGAGCGCCCACATCGCGGCGGTGGGCGCGGTGGACGCGCCGCCGTGTCTGGCCAGCGTGACCTCCTCGGGCATCACTCCGGCATCCTTGGGCATGTGCGCGGGTCGCGTCGCGTCGCGTTCGTCGCCCGCGGGCCTGAACGCGGTGTCCGCGACGGAGTGACCGCCGGACGGCGTGGATCCACCGTCACCGCGTTCGAATGGCTCGTGGGGCGAAGGCTCGAACGACGCGTCGCGGGGCATCGTCGTCCCCCGTCGCCGCGATCGATCGTCCACGGCGTGATGCGTCGGTGTGGACCTGGCGGAGAACGTGGACGCCGCGTCGTGGAACACGTGTGTGCCCGCGACGCTCGCTCGCTCGCTCCTCAGGTCCTCGAGCTCGCGTCGCAAGGTGTCCATCTCGCGCCTGTCCGCGTCGCTCCTGGACGCGGCGGTCTGCGCCTTGCCAGCGGCGATTCCCTTCTGGTATCCCATGGACGCCGCCTGGAGGATCTTACCCTCCACCTCGCCGCGAACCTCGCGCGGGAGCCATGTCAGGGACCGCTCCGACCCCGACGCCTCGCTCATGGCGTCTCGAGCCGTGCGGAAGGTCCCCGACGTGGACGAGGGGGTCGAACTCCCCGGTGTCGTCATTTTCACGGCACCAGGCAATTGAGTGTCCGCACAGCCGGTGGGGTATACGGCACCACTCGCCTCGATGCCTCGCGGGGCGCGTCAGCCTCCAGCCAGTGCCACTCAGCCGCGGCGACTGTCCGGGAGGAGAGGGCTACAGGCCGCTCTCCTGACTGTGGCCGAGGGACCGGTGCGTGTGAACCTCGACACGAATTTCCCGCGGCCTCTCTGCTTGATTTTCGCTGAAAAGACGGGGCGGATCTCGCCCACGCGCATTCCTCCGTCGAGCGACGAGCGACCACACGCACAAGCGGCGACCGCAGACGCGCGCTCCCGCCCCTACACACCCGGCTTCAACGGCAACCACCCAAAACCCGATCTGCCAAGATGATGGTGCGTCCCCCGAGTCGAGTGCCCGCTGCCCCCCGAGTGCCCAAAACTGACAACACGCCCCTTTCTCTTCCTCTCCCCAGATCAAGGTGAAGACCCTGACGGGCAAGGAGATTGAGATCGACATCGAACCCACCGACTCCATCGAGCGTATCAAGGAGCGCGTCGAGGAGAAGGAGGGTATCCCACCCGTCCAGCAGAGGTGAGCCCCTCGACCCGCCCTCCCGCCGAGAAGCTTCGCGAAACTTCTCCGTTCAAAACTCCAACTCATCGCGCCCATCTCTCTCGCTCCACGCAGACTGATCTTCGGAGGTAAGCAGATGAACGACGACAAGATCGCGAAGGACTACAACATCGAGGGCGGTTCGGTGCTCCACCTGGTGCTGGCGCTTCGCGGAGGCTGCTGAATTCAAGGGAGAGCAGTAGCACTTAGAGAGCAGATGAAATATGATGAGCAAACCTGAACAACACAACACTGCTGCGTTTTTTGGTCGCGACGGAGGAGACAAAGAGCTCACGTGATGAACGAATCGCTTCGTGGTTGAATTAAACGGCGTTATCACCGGATAGGCTATGTTTCAATAATGCGGCAACCTCCTCAGCACGTGTCGTGTTTACTTCTCCTTGAAGAACATGTACCTAAGAATGTACTCTTCCTGTCCGATGACGGGCTCGTTGAGCTTGTCCTGGACGAGCTTGGCGGTGCCGCGGGGGCACTGGGTGTGGATCATGTACTGGTGGGAGTCAGCGTAGCCCTTGATCTCGTACGCGTTGTTCACCAGGCCCTTGTCAGTCACCTCGAACTCCGTGGCGCCACCCTCCATGAACATGGCCTTGAGCTTCTCCACCTCAGCCGCGCGGACGGAGTCCTCGACGCCGGGCTTCATGAGGATCACAGCCTCGTACCTGGAGGGGGCGTTGCGGTCCTTCACCGCCGCGACGACCTGCCTGTCAACCTTGCGACCCACGACAGGCGCGCGCATGGAGACGCGGGTGCCTGAAGAATCAAAAGAAAGGGGAGGGATCGGCAGGGTCAGCGAGGGTCCGGCTGGTATTTTCTTCTTTTTCTCGCGAGCGGTGGGAATTTCACCCCTCGGCCCGCGGGGTGTCGCTCGGGTCGCGCGCGACGGAGACGGGAACGGCGGGGCGATGACGCCCCGGCATCGTCGCCAGTCGCGAGAACGTCGCGTTCCGCGTTCGTGCGAAGCGGAAAACGCGCGTCTCCGTCGTCCGCGTGACCCGACCGTCGCCACGATGGGAGGGTGACGTAGGCCCCCGTCCCGGGCAAAAGGTGACCAGGGTTCAGGGTATTGGTCTTGATTAGCAGGGGGAACACGCACCGCGGGACGCCGCCCGAGAGGACACGGCGGGAGCCGTGAGCCCAGTGCTCATGGTGAAAGAAGCCATGGTGGTTTCTAGGTTTCCAGTTGCGACCGTGCGATGCGCGGCTGCGAAGAATGGCGCGCGCGTCGACGTCGGACCGGACAAAAAGGCGAATCTATCCTTATCCAGCCGCCTTTCAATTACATTTGCTTCAGACTGGTTTCCTATACGGGTGCGAAAACAGCGGAAATCAGACCGTCATTCTTGAGTTAATCAGACTCACGCTTGGCTTCTGACCTAAACCCTCGACCGAGAGATGTTCCCCAAGGTTCCAAGGCGAACGCCCTAGTGCTACACATCGAGCGCCGACGAGACGGCCCTCGCAAGGAAGGCAGGTTTTGGGTCGCGAACCTCGCCTTTGATCGGATCGATAGGGATGGCGGCAGTCGCGCCAATCGCGGCGGCGGCCACGGCCACGGCGGCGCACTCACCCCGCGCGGGCTGGCGCGCTCGCGTAGGGGCGGTGATGCGAAGGCGATCGACGGTGCATAGCTCCGGTGGGTCGGATTCGTCGACGCGCGCGTGGCCGCTCGCGTCGGTCCGCGCGCGTCCGCGCGTGGGTGTGGTCGTCAGGGCCGGGATCGCGCGCGTGGACGCCGAGGACGACGCGTCCCGGATCGCCCCCGGCGCAACCTCCATCCGCGGAGCGGTTGGAGGATTGGGCGGGCTCGCCGCCGCGCGGGGGGTCTCGCTTCCCGGGCGCAGGCGCGTGCACTGCCAAATGGCGCGACGCAACAGGATCCCGGACGACGTCGGCTTCGACTACGACGAGTTCGAGGACTTCGTCACCACCCCGACGGACGAGAAGGTGAAGGAGAGGAAGCGAAAGGCGAAGGAGCCCACCAGCGAAGAGGATTACGTTCACATTGGTAACATTGCCCCGCCGCCGGACGGGCGCGAGGACGTGCCCGCGGTCTTCTCCTACTTCTCCCCACTGTACGGCGATAAAGCCGTGGAGGCTAAGCAGCTCTACTTACAGCGCGCGTTCGCCAGACAGCTCTGGGAGGAGTACGGCGAGATCCCGGAGAGGAGCGATCCCACTTTGCGAGTGCCCGTGTACCCCGAGGCTGAGGAGAAAACGGCGTTGACCAAGAGGCTGCGTCCGCTGGAGCCCCTCAAGGACGAGAACGGCGAGATCGTCATGCGGCCGATGACGGACGTGGAGTACGACTACCACGTCTCCAAGATCTTCGCGCAGTGGAAGAATAAGGAGCACACGTACCCGCAACGAGTGGGCGTCGGGCCTAAGATGGACCCGTACCGCCTACGGGAAAAGTTCGGGATGAAACCCAAGATTGACGGCAAGGTGACGTACCCCGAGTTTATGCAGCTGATGATGGACGGCAAGGTCGGGCGACTGCTGCACTACGACCAGGGCGCCACGGTGATCGCCGAGATCTCCGAGCCGGGTAAGGAGATGGGCGGGCCGATACGGAAGCAGCGGTTCGAGTGCAAGATCCCGGGCGACGCCATCTGGGACATCAACAAGCTGGCGCAGTTCAACAAGCGCACGAGGATCTTTGCTGATGACCAGGCGGCGGAGCTTGGACTGAACCGTACCGGGTGCTCGCAGTTTGTCCACCTGGAACGGTATAACGAGGCGGTCATCAACATGTTTCCTTACGCGTGGCCCATCCTCGTCTTTTACATGATCGGCGGGTACTTCAACCAGTCGCAGAACACCAAGGGGCGCAAGATTAAGCGGAAGAAGCCCTTCCCGCCGCTGGAATGGCTTAACAAGAAGGTGTTCAACGGTCAGCTCATTCCCAAGAAGGAGGCCAAGGTTGACATGATGGAGGAGTTTGGGAAGAGCAAGGCGAAGATGATCGGCGGCAAGGTTGCGGACAAGGACAAGGAGGGGAGCTTCTCGGGGCTCACCTTCAAAGACGTCGCCGGCGTGGACCACATCGTGGAGGAGTTCCGGTACATCATCGAGGTCATGAAGGAGTTCAAGGAGTTCCAGGACACCAAAGATGACAAGAAACGCGTGAACAAGAAAGAAAAGATCACCGAGGCTCTCGAGAAGGTTCCCAAATTTAACGATCCCGCCATGTGGGCCAAGGCGAAGGAAGAGTTCATCGAGGAGTTCTCGGGGTGGCCGATGAAGGACATCAAACAAATCAAGGCTGACATCGATCTGAAGTCGAAGCAGAACGCGCGCATTGCTAAGTTGATTAAGGATATTGAGGACATGCCCGAAGGCCCGGCGAAGGAGGAGGCGAGAGACAGGTTCATGGCGAGGATCCCGGCGAAGGGTTCCAACCTGCTAATGCTGGATCCCGACATGCTCATCCCGGAGACCGAGGAGGAGTGGCAGGAGTGGCAGGACCTGGTGGACAAGGTCTTCGCAGAGGACACCGAGAAGAAGCGAGCGGAGGCTATCAAGAATGCTCAAAACAGGATAGCGCCCGAGCTGAGCGCGTCGCGCGCTAAGCTCAGCATCCCCAAAGGTGTGCTCTTCGAGGGCCCGCCCGGTACTGGCAAGACCCTTCTCGCCAAGGCTATCGCAGGCGAGGCTGGGGTTCCGTTTTTCTACGCCAACGGCTCTGAGTTTGTCGAGATGTTCGTGGGTGTCGCGGCGAAAAGGGTGAGGGACCTGTTCAAGCGCGCGAGGGAGGTGTCCCCGGCTATCATCTTCATCGACGAGCTCGACACCATCGGCCGCTCGCGCGCCCTCTACGGCAACATGGACAGCGCCACGCAGGAACGCGAGGCGGGGCTGCTGCAGCTCCTCGTGGAGCTCGACGGCTTCGATACCAAGGCTAACGCGGGTACGGACCAGGAGATGGTGCTCGTGATGGGCGCCACCAACCTCAGCGCGCAGCTCGACCCGGCGCTCCTTCGCTCCGGTCGATTCGAGCGAACCTTCCACGTGGGCGTGCCCAAGCGCAACAAAGACAGGCTCGCCATCCTCCAGGTGCACGCCAGGAAGCTCAACATCCCGCGGGAGGGTGACCACAAGTGGGAGTCCGACGCCCTTTTGAACCGAACGGCGGATCTCACCGACGGGTACAGCGGCGCGTCCCTCGCGGCGCTTCTCAACGAGGCTTCCATCCTCTCCGTCAGGGCGGACAGGGAGCTCGTGTCACTCGCGGACGTGGAGCGCGTGATCGAGCGTAACCTCGTGGGCGTGTCCTCCGCGCCCCTCGAGGACGGCTGGGGTAAGGACCACATGGCGATGGTTGAAGCCGGCCGAGCGGTGCTGTGGTCGTCCAAGCGATCCATGAACTACTGCCCGGAGATTCTCCGCGTCACGATCAAGCCCGCGGGGGATCAGGCGACTGGGATCATGCTCAAACCCGAGCGATCCGACGACACCACCACCACGCACTTCAACGGAGAGGAGCGTCCCGACACCTTTGACGATTTCATCGACGGCATCGCCATGCTCATCGCGGGTCGATGCGTCGAGACCGTGTTTTACGGTCCCCAGGGCATCTCGGTGCAGACCAAGGGCGACCTGGTCAGCGCCGCGGACATCGCGTACGAGATCGTGACCGCGTCCGGGCACTACCCCCACCAGGGCTCCGGCCTAGCGCCGCTGTGGCCCGAGGAGCTCATCGAGCACTTCAACATCCCCCGGCAGGAGATGGACGTGGGCGTCTACGACATGATGGTCCGAGCGCACATCCGAGCCGAGGAGTACATCAACTACTACAAGCCCGTCATCCTCCAGGTGGCGTCCGAGCTATTGGCGCACGGCTCCCTCTACGGCTCCTACGTTCGCGAGCTCGTCGAGGAGCACGAGGTGGCCATGAAGCTCGCCAAGGATGAGGAACTCGCCAAGGCGGATGAGCGCGCCGCCGAGGAGGAGGAGCGCGCCAGGAAGGATGCCGTCTACCAGCAGGAGCAGGAGGCCAAGCGCCAGGCCGCCGAGGCTGCCGCCGCCGCTGCCACCGCTGCCAAGGAGGTGGAGGAGGAGGGTAAGGGCTCCGCCATCGACGTCGAGTCCTCCGACGAGCCCCTCTCCGAGGATCCCTTCGGAACGGAAGCCGCCGTCGACGAGGCCGACGCCGCCGAGTACAAGGACCAGCTCTCCCGCGCGCTTCGATTCGTCAGCCTCAGCGGCGACGAGTACCGCCGCAGCGAATACCCCGAGGACTTCGAGCCTATCGAGACGGAGCCTGTTGAGACGGTGGAGGAGACGGACCCGGCTGTGTACATGGGTCAGTTGACGCGAGCGCTGAGGGACGTGAGGCTCAGCGGCGCAAAGTTCATGACAGCCGCCGAGGTTGAGGAGGTGGTGGAGCGCGTCGCGCCCACGGACGAGGAGATCCTGTTCGCGGACGAGGGCGAGTACCGCGAGATGGTCAGGCGCGCGCTCAGGGACGTGCGGCTGAGCGGCGGGGCTGAGATGACCGCGAAGGAGGTTTCCGAGGTTGTCAAGAAGATCGACCCCGACACGGTGGCGTACAGGGAGCAGTACAAGGCTGAGCTCATCAACATGATGAAGGAGAAGGAGGCCAAGGCTGCGAAGAAGGCCGCCGAGGAGGCGAAGAAGAAGGGTGACGACGACGACGACGACGACAGGGTCTCGCGCGCGCTCAGGACTTAGACCATCCCTTTGAATACCAGACTCTATTATCGATCGACGTCTTGCCCCTCCAGCCATTCCTCCAGCCCTCGATTCTTGCATTCTTGGAGACGAACGTCAGCAATTTCTTGAGGATTTCACAAGTTGCGGGCACCTCCTGCCCGTCACACGTTTTCGACCGTCCCTACGTCACACGGGCGTCGAGATGTCTGCGGTCGTGTGGGGTATCGTTTTGGGTGTCGTGGCGGCGTCTGCGCTGTGCGGGCTGTGGTACGCCAGGTGCAGCGAAAAAGAGCGTCAGCGGCGTGAGGAGGGGTTGCCGACGAACTGGCATCCCTCACTCACGGGGAGCTATGATCCGAGGGGACCCCGCCACGCGGATTTCGGACCTCCGCCGGTGCAACAGCCCATGTACGCGCCGTATCCGCCGCAGCCGTACGGCGCTCAGCCGGCTTACGGGGGTCAACCGGCCTACCCCGCCCCGCCCATGCAGCCGATGCCTCCCCAGCAGCAGGGCGGTGTGCCCATCTACACCGCGACCGTCCCGGCTCAGGGTGGGGCTAAGCAGTGAGCGACACACCTAGCGAGCCACGCCTCACGCACCGCCGGTCCTGGGAACCGGGAGCCGGCACGTAGACACGTAGCGAGTCCAGATCCAGGGACGTTGTAAAAAACGACTTATTAGAATTCTTTTGCAAGCGGCTAACTCGTACTCGTACACGCACCGTCTTTCCACCCTCGGGTCACGATGCTCAGTCCACGAGGTGGGCCTCCAAGTCAAACAGGGACGTACCCACGATCTTGCACCGCCTCATCTGCCCCATCTCCAGCGCCCGCTGTCCACCCGTCGGGTCCGCGACGAACACGATGGGGTCGATATCCGGCGCCTCCAGCGAGGTCCGCCCGGTCCACGCGTCAAACTCTGGGTTGAACCCGTCGATGATGACGTCAACCTCGGAGCCCACGCGTGACTCCGCGAAGTCCTCCGAGATCTGCTGCTGCTGGGCGATGAGCTGGTCCCTGCGCAGGTCCCGGACCGCCTGCTCCACCTGGTCGGGGTACGTCGCCGCCGGGGTCCCGTCCTCCTCAGAGTAGGCAAAGGCGCCGAGCCGCTCAAACTTGAACTCCCTGGTAAACCTCATCAAATCCTCGTGCTCCTCCTGCGTCTCCCCGGGGAAGCCGCTGATGAAGGTGGTGCGCAGTGCGAGGTTCGGGATGCGATCCCTGAGCTTGTATAGCAGATCTTCGGTGTGCGCGCGGGGCGGCCTGTTCATGCGCAGCAAGGACAGATTGGTGATGTGCTGCAAGGGGATGTCGATGTACTTGGCCACCTGGGGAATATCCGCGATGGCGTCGATGAGCTCCTCGGAGAAGTAGGACGGGTACGCGTACAGGATCCTGATCCACTCGACGCCGTCCACTTCGGCCAACGCTTCGAGCAGCTCAGCCAGCCCGCGGCCGTCGCTCGCCTTGAGGTCCATGCCCCACTGGTTGGTGTCCTCCGCGATGAGGCACAGCTCCCGGGCGCCGGTGTCCGCGAGCGCCTTGGCCTCCTCGACGATCGGGTCCCACGGCTTGGACCTGAACTTGCCCCTGAAGCCCGGGATGGCGCAGAACGTGCACTTGTGGTCGCAACCCTCCGCCACCCTGAGGTAGGCGTAGTGCTGCGGGGTGAGCCTCTTGCGCAAAGCCTCGGGCCTGAACGGGGGCGACGCGGTACCCACTCGTACCCTCCCGCGCTTAGCCCCGTCCTCAACCGCCCCAGTCGCCACCCCGAGCTGCTCGCCGAGCGTGTTCGGGAGATCCTTGTAGTTTTCAAAGCCCATGACCACGTCAACCTCGGGCATCTCGTCCGCGAGATCGTCCGCGTACCTCTGCGCCAGGCACCCGGTGACGATGATCTTCTTCTTCTTTCCATCCTGCGCCTGCTCCGCCTTCATCGCGGCCGCGGCGAGAATGGCGTCCACGCTCTCGTTCTTGGCGTCCTCGACGAAGCCGCAGGTGTTGACGATGATTGCGTCCGCATCCTCGTGCTCGTCGATGACGTCGAAACCGTTGGCGAAGAGGTCGCCGAGCATGACCTCGCCGTCCACAGTGTTCTTGGGGCACCCGAGCGAGACCATGGAGACCTTCGCGCGCTCGGTGTTGGCCTCGGCCTCGCCCCCGGACGGAGGCTGCGAGATTGCCGCCCGCGTCGTGAATCTGGCGGCGGCTGAGAACGAGTGTCGACGCGCATTGGCGGTCGACGTCGCGACGGAAGCGCCGGACAGAGCCGCGCGGCTGCCGAGGAGCGAAGCGGCAGACATGGTGTTGGATTCGAGAGTGACTCTCGAAGGTTGGACCGCGCGTGAAGGGCCAGCGCGCTTCACACACTGCCTCAATGACGTCAGCACTCATACATAAAGCACCAAAAAGGTCCCGATCTTGTGCTTTATGGCTGATTCTGACTTAGATGCATACATAAATACGCGCAATTGGATATGCTATTTACCTATTTTATTTTGCTTCGTATGTGTAAACAGTTATACGACCAACATTTGGATGTAATACAAAGACAACTCGATCACGCGAAGGCTCCACAGCCGCACTTCTTCGCCTTCTTCCCGCTGCCACAAGAGCAAGGATCGTTCGGCTGCGAGACGGAGAGAGGAGAGGGGTTGGGGACGCGTCAGAGTGGTGCAGTTTGGGACGCGTCAGAGTGGTGCGTCAGTGTGTGACGCATAACTCTTACAAAAGGATGCCGTGATGAAACCGATTGGTGCGGGTCGTACCTTGAGCTTCTTCTCGCTCTTCTTCGTGGGCCCAACGGTCTTGACCAGCGGCTTGAACCCGCGCTCCTTGTGGACGAAGAAGTCGTGGTCCTTGGGGTCGAGGGAGATCGTCTGCTTGGCGAGACCGTTCGCCATGGAGCCCTTCCCGTTGTCCCAACGCTCGTGGCACGCCTCGCAGATGTCGTGGTTGGCGCACTTCTTGCACCTGTACCTGTAGCCGATGATGGGCTCCGCCCCGCAGCCGTCGCAGGTGATACCCTGGTGCTCGCCGAAGTACGCAGCCTTTTGTTCCTGGATGATTCGACACGGGAAAGGGGAGGGATCGGGGTTCAGTGTGTGGGTCCCGATGCTCGTTTGTCGATCGCCCCTTCGCGACGTGGAACCGGGTCGGGGCGCTCACCTCCTGCTTCTTCTGCTCGGCCTTCATCGCGGCCACCTTGGCCTCGATCTCTGCGCGCTTTGCAGCCTTGGCGGCGTCGTCCATCGTGTGTGAACTGGTGTGGGTCCGGCTCTTCGCGCCCCAACGAGTGAGACGAGGTCGTTAGGTTTTTTTTGTTGGAACAGAACACGTCGGATTTCCGCATCGGAACCACCAACACTCGCCAAGGCGCCCGAGGCATGGGCCGAGGAGGCGGCGGGCGCGACGCCGAGCACGTGGGCAGGCGCACGTCATCATGCATCTTCGCCGATAACATCGCGAAAGCCTCCATCGCCGCCTACGACGCCGCGCTCGCGTCCGTGCCCGAGCCCGCGCGGACAGATGCGTTCGGCGGAGGTAAACAGACGGTGCTCGCGGCTGTCGTGGCGAGGGACGAGCGCATGGACGCGCTCAGGGTGGTGTCGCTCGGCACGGGGACTAAGTTCATGTCCGCGGTGGACATCGAGGCGGACGCGGACGCCGGAGCGAGAGTCCGCGACAGCCACGCGGAGGTTCTCGCGCGCCGGGGGCTCAGGCGTTTCCTCTACGCGCAGCTCGCCCTGGCGTCGAAGCGCTCCGCCGGGCCCTCCACCGGTATCAGTCGCAAGCGCACGCGCGACGACGATGACACCGGGGACGCGGCGACGACAGAATCCGCGCGCGGCGAGGGCGACGACGCCGGCCCCGGCCCCGGCTCCAACACCGGCTCCATCCATGGGAGGGGTGCCCACTCGACGAACTACTTCGACGACACCAATTGGTCGGTGCTGGAGCGCGACGGCGACGGGTACCGCGTCCGTCCCTCCGTCACCTTCCACATGTACACCTCCTCCACGCCGTGCGGCAACGCGGCGATCAAGCGGTGGGCCAAGGGCGCCAAGGAGAAGTTCACCGACGGACTCGGTCAGTTTCAAACGCCGCCCGGGTCCGATAAACACGGGTCACCGAGCTGGAGCGCGGTCAAGGAGGGACAGATCGCGTTCCTGTACAAGAGAGACCCGGGGTCGTGCGTTTCACCGGACGAAGACACGCGCGGGGCGACTGAACTCACCGGGGCGACTGATACCACCGGGGCGACTGAACTCACCACCACAAACACCACCACGAACACGAACACATCGATGAATGCGGTTCCGTGCGAGTGCGTACCCCCTTCGTTTATACCTCCCGGGACGTGGACCTCCGGCCGCGTGCTCACGTGCAGCGACAAGCTCGCCGTGTGGTCGTGCGTGGGTGTGCAGGGCGCCGCGCTGATGTCGCGTGGGATGCTGACAACGCCGGTGTACCTCGCGTCCGTCACGGTGGGTCGTAAGTTCAACCAGGCTATCCTACGCAGGGCTCTGTGCTGCCGCATGCACAGGTTCGAGTCAGAGCGGGAAGTGTGTACGAAGGGAGGGACCGGATTCGAGGTGCGACATCCCAGCGTAATGTGCACGGCTGTGCCGTTCGACCTCGGGACGTACGCGGAAGGTGAGGGTGCCGTGTTCGATCGACGGGAGGCTTTCGCGTGGTGGCTGGAGACGAACGAGACTCGTGCTGGGGACGAGACTTGTGCGGGGGATGAGACTGAGACTCACGAAGACTCACTGAAGGTGGATGACGAAACGCTGTCGGGGGATGATGACGTCGGCGTGGGTGAGAACGTGCGAGAACGTGGTCGTGGCATGTGGGAGGTCCTGGACGGCCGCGCCGGTCTCCGGCTATTGAATAGAAACTCTGGGTGTGCTCCGGGCGTGTCGGCGTTGTCCCGCGCGGGCTTGCTCGGGGCGCACCTCGAGGCGGCCGGCGGTGCGACGGGCGGTGCGACGACGTACGGGGACGTGAAGCGATCGGCGCGGGATGCGAGCGGGTACGGCGCCGCGAAGAGGCGCGCGATGTCGCAGCCCGGTCTGTGGGCGCTCTCGCGCCGCCTGAGTGGTTAGCAGGCACGAAAAAGTTTCGACTCCCACGCGCGCGATCAGCGCGCGGCGCGCTTCAGAATTTATATGGAA
>MDSX01081522.1_pt1 | contig 13571 bp, 7 predicted proteins | sample 811141 | NCBI WGS metagenome assembly MDSX01 (sample SAMN05326642, study PRJNA326480) | marine metagenome | isolation source: seawater | place: Atlantic Ocean: South East | collected 2010
ACAGCCTGGTAAAATTGATCATCAGGAGGGCCACTGGTCAGGAAATAGGAAAGGCGGATGGCGATGTCGCGCGGAGATAAGATGCGCGAGTTCGGATCTTCGTTTTTCTGTTCGTTGAGGAAAACGAATCCCGGTGAGGAGAGAACCACGGCCAGAGTGTTCACCATCGCTTTTTCGAAAGGCAGTTTTTTTCCTCGTTGTTTCTGAAAGTAGGCAACAAGGCCGTCGATATACTGCGGCTCCACGTGGCGGCGGCGAAAGGCTTCGTTGGTAAAGCGTTCGATCAGCTCGCGAGCATTATCATCATTCCATGATAACTTTGATCGTTTCCCTTCGCTTGGTGGTTCCGGATAGAGCAGGGTCTCAAAGAAGCTGCGTTTCTCCGGATAGAATGGCCCCTCCACTGCGATTGAATCGATCCAGATCAGGCCTTCCTTCTCGGGATCGACTCCATGATGGTGCTTCAGAGAGTTGAGATAGTGAGAGAGCCAGGCTCCAGAGCGATCTTCAGCGACATAGCCGGAGAGCTTTCCCTTGAGGGAGGCGGGACGGAGTTCGACCACGCTCTCCGACGGTTTGTCCGTGGTGCCATCGATACGGAAAACTCCGGCGACTTCCTCTCTTCCCCGATGGACCCGAACAAATCGACGAAAGGGCTGCACGGTTCCTTCAATGCCAGCCTTGATGCGGATTCGATAGCTTCCCCGCGGATCGACCACGCGTCCGTAGCTGAGGGTTCGCAAGGCCTCACTGAGATAGACTCCCGTTCCGGCCTTCGGGAGTGCGAGATATTCCCTGCGAATTTTGGAAAGCCGAACGACTTTGCCTGTGCCTCCTTTCCAACTTTCGAGATCCTTGCGGTATCGCTTGGTCCAAAAATCCTCTGGTTGTTGGGTGACTGTGTTCAACGGTTCCCGCCTTCCCGACCATTTGAATCCGACTTCGAGGATTTCCTGCGCGAGTTCGTAGTAGTAGTCGAGGTGTTCAGTGGTGAAATGTTGTCGTCGTCCGACAGTGTCGAAGTTCTCGATTTCATCATCAGGTGGGAGTCGGGACGCCGATGGTTCGAAGCCAAAAAGGTGCCGAATGGTGGCGGCGTATTCACGACGGTTAAGGCGTCGCATTTCCACCTTGCCGCCGGTGGAAGCGAGTCGTTTGCGGGCTTCGAACAAGCCTTCGGTGAGCTCGGCCATGACAATTTCCAACTCAGCCTTTGGCGGCTGCTCCTCATCTTCAGGGGGCATTTCCCCACTATTGAGGACATCAAGAATATCCTGATAATGGAGGGCCTCGTCCTTATCCGAGATGGCAAAATCCAGCTGGTCAAATCGCAGCTTCCCTTTTTGCTTTTTCTCCCCGTGGCAACTGATGCAGTGTTCTTGCAGGAAAGTGTTGAGAACCTCACGTTTCAACGTCGTTTCATTGGCGGTCGCGATGGCTGATGTCAGCAAAGCGATGAAGACAGAAAGAGACTTCAACGAGATCGAAAGGTAGGAATGAGAGTGCATCATAGGTTGTCGCATTAAAACAAATTCTGAGAACGTGACCTTTCATCCTGTCAGACCTAAACAAAATTTCAATATGGTTAATTGGCTAGTGGCCGAATGCCTAATCATCCAGCTAGTGTCACAAAAGCTCATTCTTCGTCATGTTTTCAAAACCCCTCCTTCTTACTGTGATTCTGCTTCCAGAACTCGCATCCGCGTGGGGCCCGCTTTCTTCCCGGAGTGATTCCATCCAGCGGGATATTGAGCAGCTTGAAACCGAGCTAGGCACCCTCGCGACAAGCCCCGTCAACTCTAGCCCCTGGACGCTCGGCTACAGCTCGACTCAACGAGCAACTCCGACTTTACCCGTCGTTATTGAAATCGTCTTTCCTCAAAGCGCTGAGGTCGATCTCGTTGCCCTCCTTCCAGCCACCTACACCGACGACCAGAACCAGTTGCGAACCTTTGGATTCCCCCTCCGGTTTTCAATCGAACGGCTGCTTCCGGATGGCACTTATGAAATGATCGCCGATCACCGGGACTCCGACCTTCCAGAAGCTGGGATCGAACCCCGGCTCTTCCCCTGCCGGAATGCCGTCCTGACGAGCGGCCTGATAATCTCCATCACCAAGCTCCAAGAAAACCCAACCTGGTGGCCCGCGAGCCACGTCGTCGCACTGAGCGAAGCCTTTGCCTTTGCCGGAGAAAAGAACGCCGCCTTGAATTCCAAAGTAAAGGCGACCTCCTCCTTGGAATTCTCCCAAATCTGGGGAGCCCATTGCCTCACCGATGGATTTTCCCTTTTTTCACCCATCGACCACAAACTCAGCAACCCGCAACGCAACTTCACCACAACGAACGAATCGGTGGCCTTGCAGTTCGATCTCGGAGAGAAAAGGCGCATCGATGAATTCCATCTTTGGCCGGCCGCATACTCCCAGCACAACTTCCCCGCATCTAGTGGGATCGGATTCCCCCGGGAGATCCTTCTCGAGGGAGCCACCAAATCTGACTACTCAGACCGTCAAACCCTCTTTAGAAAAGACTCCAGCACGATCCGCCCCGGAGCAGGACCCTACATGAAACGGATCGACCCCGACGAAGTCCGCTATCTTCGCCTCACGCTGAAGAATGGTTTACCTGACTTTCGAAGAGCGAATCGCCCCATTATTTCGCTAACTGAAATCGAATTTCTCGAGAAGGGTCAGGTCATCTCCCGTGGACTCCGTCCCCATGTGGTCGGCATCCAAAAGCCTCCGATCATGATTGAACAGCTGACGGATGGAAACAGCAACGAAGGTTCCATTCTGGCACTGCGTGATTGGATCACCCAATTCAAGCGACGGGTCGAGCTCCAGCGAAACCTGAAGTCCTTGCGCCAAAATCTCGCCAAGGCCCGCCAAAAGGAAGAACGACTCTCAGAGATAACTCTCCTCGCTGCCTTGGGTGCCGTTGCCCTGCTCCTTCTCATCATTTGGCTGGTCCGCGTCGCCGCTCGCCGACGATGGGCTCGCATCCGTGAACGAATCGCCTGTGATCTCCACGACGAACTAGGCGCCAATGTCAGCAGCATCGCCCATACTGCGGAAATCCTTAATGAAACAATCCCCCAACCCAACGACACCCAGACCCGCCTGCTCACCAATCTCATCGAAAGCGCCCGCCTTACCTCGCGGGAAACCAAACACTTCATATCCTTCATCGAGGGAGAAAACCATGCCCTCGATTTGAACGAGCAATTCAACAAAGTCGCCAATCAAATTCTCGGCACCATCCCTCTCACAACCAACTACCAAAATCCCCGAAGCTTCAACCAGCTGGAACCCGACACCAAATGGAATCTCCTTCTCTTTCTTAAAGAAGCCCTGAATAATATCATCAAACACGCTCGGGCGACAAAGGTTGAAATCGCAACCAAACGCAACGGTTCAAACCTCCACCTCACCGTGCAAGATAACGGACAGGGCCTTCCCGATGGCACTACGGAGTGTCGTCACCTCGCTCAAAGAGCCAAACTCCTCAAAGGAAACTTGGACATCACCAGCAAAGCCGGGGAAGGAACTCGCGCCAGCCTCACCTTCAAAAAGTAACCGTGAAAGAGTCCATCAAGATCATTATCGTCGAGGATAATCGAACCTTCGCTCGCTCTATTCAGGAAATCATTCTTTCTGGCGAAGCGATGGATTGCATTGGTCATTTCTCCAATGCTGACGAATGCCGCAGCGCGTTTCAATCCGATGAATCACCCGCACTAAAAGCCGACGTCATCCTGCTCGACCTCAAACTCCCTGGCACCAGCGGAATGACCTTGATCCCTCAGCTCCGCAAACTCGTTCCGCAAGTTGCCATCCTCATCCTCACGCACAACGACGACTACCACACCGTCCTGGAAGCCATCCAACTGGGCGCCGTCGGTTACCTCGTCAAAGACACCCCGGTCGCTGACCTCAGACGCGCCATTCGGGAGGTCCACGAAGGCGGCAGCGTCATCGACCCCAAACTTTCGCGACTCGTCCTCAAGGCCCTCACTGAAATCGAACCGACCTCCTCAAGCATCTTAAGCAAGCGCGAGCAACAAGTCCTCGAACTCATGGCCGCTGGCTACGTGAAAAAGGAAGTCGCTGAACAACTTGGCATCAGCTACAGCGCCGTCGCCCTCTACACCGCGAACATCTACGAAAAGCTTCAGGTCCCCAACATTGCCGCCGCCGTGGCCACCGCCATCCGAAGAGGATTGATCTGACGCCCCAAGTCGGCAAAAAAGTCGCAAAAGACACCCCCTCAGCAAAGCCGCCACCCTTCAACTCCACCTTCCCGCCGAGTTTCTGGTCTGACTCAAAGCCCAGCCTGCGGTGCCTGCTTCACCGACGTCGAATGGCTGGGCGAAGAGTGAAGGCCTTTGGATTAACCTCGAACACGTCTCCCAAGCAGGCTGATTAATCCGAAGCCGAGCAACGTGACACCGGAAGGCTCCGGCACGACGAAAGTTACCGCATCCAGTCCGATGTCGGAGCTTCCACTATTGCGCGTAATATCAACAGTCAGCTTGGAGATATTCTGCGAACTACTGATGTATCCCGTGAAGATGTCGGAACCACCGAAACTTCCCCCCTGACTATCCGGAGCCCCCGCAAAACTCTGGATCGAAAGCACGGCGTCACTGGAATCCAAATAGCTGATTGTGACATCGGTATAGGCTCCGCCGAAGTTAAGAAGAACCAATCCAGCCGCTCCGACGGTTCGATCATTGCTGAAGCTTCCCCCTTGGGTTCCAAAACTAATCGTCAACTGCTGTCCGTTTGTTCCAGACCATTGATAACCGTTACCACCGCCGCCGGTATTGTAGTTCTGCAAGGTGCTGGCAGTGGCCGAAAAACTACCCACGGTGTGCGCAATGCGAACATCCACATCATCGCCATCAATAGTATTGCCAATCGTCCCACCGATCCCATTCCAGTTGACCTGGGTTGTGCGTCCGGCAAGACCATTAACGGTCGAAAGCATGGCCGATCCTGTCGCCGCTGCATCGACATCTGAATTCCCGCTGGGATCAATTGCGGCGCCACTCCCTGTCTGAGGAACGATGACCGCTGCCTGACTCAGCCCTGCCGTTCCGACAAGAAACACGCAGGCGAATTTGGTGATTACTAATTTTGAACTCTGTTGTGTTTTCATAATTTTCGTTACTTGGATAAAATTTTCAGGGCGCCTCAATCTCGCTCACAAAGACCTCACGCACGGCGTCGATTTGCAGAGAGCTCACTCGGAATGTCGCCCCCCCTTCCAGGGAATCGTCATCATCAGCAGCAGACAAAGTGACCGTCTGCCAACTCTCCCAGTTGCTTGCGTCAAAAGTCAGAACATCTCCGGAACTCACCGCGAGATCGGCATCTCCTGAAAAAAGGTTCACATTGACCACCACACTTCCCCCGGGGTTGGCGGAGAGCCGAACTCGAAAGGTCGCATCGCCCGTTTCCGGCACCGCAACCGCATCGGCACTCAGTTGCACCTCATAAGGTGTGAACACTCCTCTGGCCCGGCTATCAGAAGCAATCGAAACATTGACGGCATCAGCAGCCGCTAGCAACTCTGCCAGCTTTGCTGGCTCGCTCCCTGCGAGATCATTGCTCTCCTGAATATCTGTTGCCAGATCGTAAAGTTTACCATTTCGCAGCTTCCAGTCATCTTGAATCACCGCGCCCAAAGCACCGGTGTTCTGTTCAAAAAGCGCGTATGAATCCCGTGCTTGCGTCCAGGAAGAATCACCAGACAAGAGTGGTAACAAATTCACCCCATCAAGAGTGCGACCCGGTGGACGACTCCCCCCAGCCAATCCGATCAGAGTTGGAAAAAGGTCCACCATTCCCACGGTTTCACCGGAGGTCGTCCCGGAAGGGATCACTCCCGGCCAGCGCGCGATAAAGGGAACACGACATCCACCCTCCCAAGTGGTCAACTTGCTATCTCGAAGCGGATAGGCACTTCCCACGGATCGATCCAATAAATTGGGATCACTCAAACGCGTCCAAGGTCCATTGTCAGAAGTGAAAATAACGAGCGTGTTGTCATCGACCCCGAGAGTCTTTAGTCGCGAGAGAATCCGGTCCACGGAATGATCCGCCTCCATCACAGTATCGTAGTAGGAGCTCACTCCACTCGCGCCCTCGAACTTTGGCCACGTGCTGCCGTCGGCATTGGTAAAAGTCTGATCGGAAGGATAGACCGGAATGTGCGGCATCGTGTGCGAGAGCATCACAAAGAACGGTTGCTCCTCAGCCGTTTTGCGACTGATGAAATCCAGGGTCTGCTCGGTATATCGCCAAGTCAGCTGCGCTTGCTCGGCCGGCGTGCTGAAGTCTGAATCAAGAATCGTCTCGTCCTCGATAAGGGCGAGGTCCGTCATCCCGTTGCTGTGTGGCAGACCGTAAAATTCTTCGAAGCCGTGACGCCGCGGCATCAACTGAAAAGGACTTTGCGCCGCCACCTGATAGCCAAGGTGCCATTTACCAACCAAGGATGTCGCATATCCGAGTTCACGCAAAACCTCCGGAAAAGTAATCTCATGCGTATTCAGTCCTCCCCCGTTTCGACCGTCCGGCCAGAAGACATAGTTCACATCCACCCGTCGATCATAACGCCCCGTCAAGAGACTCGCTCGAGTCGGTGAGCATTTCGAAGACGAGTGAAATGAAGTCAGGCGCATTCCCTCGGCCGCCATCGCGTCAATCTTCGGAGTGAGCAATCTCGCCTGATTGGGCTCAGGGAGCGACGCATCTGGATTGGAAATATTCAACTTAGGCGTCGGTCCCGAATTGGGAAAAAAGTCCGTGGGACTGGGCGACGTTTGAACCCCGATGTCGTTGAAACCAAAATCGTCCATCAGAATGAGAACGACGTTTGGACGAGGCGCTGCGACTCCCTCGATCCGGTAAAAGGCCCGACCACTTGGTGGTGTCGGATCGACCATCGTATCAGCATCTGCACCTGGAAAAAACGGTCCGCCAATTTGAGCCACAAAACCATCGCTCAAGTTCTCCGACCGCTTCAGCAGATACTGCTTGAAGGGATCGAACCCTTCGAGATCGATTTGCAGCTCCTGCCCGACGAACTTCATATCCACCACCCGGAGCGCAGACGGAACAATCACCTCATAAATCGGCGAGATCAGGGAGAGACCGGAATTGGAAACATAAAAATTATCGATCACCGCAGCTGCCACAGGAAGGGCGTCATGCCCCTTGAACGCTCCAAAAATCGCACTATTGAGCTCACTCCCGGCAGCCCCTCCGGTCACAAGATGCCCTCCGCTTTGACCCAATACCTGATAGGTTCGAATCACTTTTCCAATCGTCCCATCAGAGGAAGATTCCGCGATTGTGGCCTCATAATTCACCGCCATATCGGTCGAATTACCAATGCGGGTGAAACTCACCTCAAAGTAATACCATTCCTCACTTTGCAACTCGAAACCAAGCGGATCAGACGGCTCGTTCGTTCCTCCGTTTCGAACCATAAAGCGACCACCATTAGGCGTCAACTCGATCGAGACAAATGGCAATCCCGCATAATTATCATCCGCCCCATTCGTCAGTCCCAGCCGGAGCAATTGCCCGCTTGTTCCCAGTGCCGTCGCCTTGAAAAAAGTCCCCACCGTAAACTTCTCTCCGTCAACAAAGGAACCCGTCCCCAACGATTCCGAACTTGGCCCATCGAAGGAACTCGGAGCGAGATTGCCCAAAGCAACCGCCGTTGATCCGTTCAAACCTTCGCCAAGAGCCTCACTATAAAGTGCACTACTAAATTCCGCCGCATAATCCCCTGCCGGGTCGAATCCAGCCGTCGATCCTTCGGGAGCCTTCACGGGAACGACATACGTCAGTGCATCGAGAGCGACGAGTGAGTCACCGGCATTGCGTGAAAGATCGATCGTCAACTTCGCGATGTTCGCCGAGCTACTCACGTATCCCGTAAAGAAATCAGCTCCACCAAATGCTCCACCCTGATCGTCCGGAGCGCCCACAAAATTCTGAGTCGAGAGAACCGTGTCGCTCGCATCCAAATACGTGATCGTCACATCCGTGTAGGCCCCGCCGAAATTCAACAACACCAAGCCTGCCGCCTGAACAGCGCGGTCATTACTAAAGCTCCCTCCCTGTGTTCCAAAACTGATCGTCAACTGCTGCCCATCCGCCCCGGTCCATCGATATCCATTTCCCGCTCCACCAGTGTTGTAATTTTGTAAAGTGTTCGCTGACGCCGAAAAGGCACTTCCTCCATGATCGATGCGCACATCCACATCACTGCCATCAATCGTATTGCCGGTCGTGCCGCCAATCCCATTCCAATTGACCTGAGTGACACGATCACCGAGAGCCTCAAAAACCGAAAGCTCCGTTGAATTGACCGCATCGAAATCCACCTCGGAATTCCCAATCGGATCAATTGCCGCGCCTCCTCCGTTCTGAGATGTAATAATAGACCCATTCATCGTTGAAACCAGTCCAACCAAAAGGGACGTGTGCAAAAGGGTCTTCATCGGACGAAACAAGTAGGCTTGGGAGTGCATCTTCAAGGATCGAGCTTCTTTGGAAGTCGAAATTCGGAGTCACATCTTGCCCGACCCGTCCATTACTGCAATATGGTCGATTGACTAGCGGTCGAAAGTGCACCCTCCAGCCCTTAACTTGACGCAATTGGGTCGTGGGAACGAATCAGCGTCGTAAAGGCGACCTATCGAATCCGACCTTGGGAATCACAATGATAAAAAACTCTGTGAATCAGTACAGCTTTTACCCGACAATAGACCCAAATACTTTTGAGAAACGGTCTAAACTCCACCCCACTGTGTGATTGATCAGGGCCAAGGCGGCTGTCGATAAACCGGACCGGGAAAATCACCGCCGGCCTTCACTACCCAAGCAACTCGGAAACCTCCCCATCGCTGTAGTGAAACTTTTGGGTGTTCACGCCGCACTGCTGGAGGAGGGTGAGCCAGTAGTTGGGGAGTGAAGTGTTTTCTTTCTGTAGGATGATGTGGCGACCATGCTTGATGCGATCGTCGTGGTAGTAGCCCTGGATCAGGCGCTGTTGTTGATCGGGCAATTTTTGCAGGCAGTGGGCGAGGTGCTGACTGATCGTGTTGGTCCTTTCCGGGTGCCGTTCCATTTCCTGCTCGAGGACCTTTGCGGCTTCGCTGGTCAGGGTGGCGCGTTTTTGTTGGCGGGCCAGAAATCGTCTGGTGTGAATGCGGGAGAACCCCATGGCCCAGTTGATGAAAGGGCGCGCAGGATCGTAGGAATCAAATTGCCTCCAGAGTGCCACGGCGGTCTCCTGCATGATTTCCCGGGCATCGTCCTGATGCGGAACGATGACGAGGATGGAGCGCATCATCACGGGCTCACTCTCAAGGAGAAGCCGGGTGAATTGCTCGTGTGCGTCGTAATTGTCTTCTGAATCCATGTAAAAGTCGTCCTTTTACACAGGTTCAGAAAATGAGCGGCTTTTGGACAATTATTTTTGAAATAACCTGAAAATTCCTATCTTTTGTCCGCCGCGGTGATTTTTCCATCCTTATTGGCGTCGACGTTGGGGAACTGGCTGCGGAAGATGTTGAGGTGTTCTTCGCGGGAGAGCTTGCCGTCTTTGTTTTTGTCGGAACCTTTGAGGGCCTTGGCGTGGGAGAATTCTTTTGCGTCGAGGAAGCCGTCTCCGTTTTTATCCTTGAGGTCGAACTGCTTGGCGCGGTAGTCGAGGAATTCCTTTGGAGTGATGACTTGGTCACGATTAAGGTCCATGCCTCGGACCATTCCGACGGGGAGGATGGTGATCTTTGCGGGCTTGGGTTTCTTTGATTTGGATCTCGCCTCAACCAAATGCTCGGGGGCGTTTCCAAAGTTACCGAGGAATGATGCAAGCGATTGGTCGTAATCGACGTCGGGGACAATCCAGAGGTTTCGGAAGGAAACGCCGGTGCCTTTGTGGTCTTGGATTTTGAGAGGGAGCGGGCCGTGTTTTTTGTAGGGCTTGCCGACTTCGCCATAGGCCCAGGCATCTTGGTGGATGAGGATGCCATTGTGATACATGGTGACGCGGAGGGGTTCCAAAAGGGAGCCGTCGTCGTGGAACTCAGGGGCCTTGTAGAGGATGTCGTAGGACTGCCATTCGCCGGGCTTGCGGCAGGCGTTGGCGCGGGGTGGTTGTTGGCCGTAAATCGAGCCGCAGTGGCCGTCGGCGAAGGTGGGGTTTTGGTAGCTGTTGACGACCTGAAGTTCGTAACCGGACATCAAAAAGACGCCGGAGTTGCCGTAGAGTTGGCCGGTCCAGTTTGGATCATCGGAGGGATCGAAGCGGAATTCGAGGTGGATGCGGGCGGAGCCGTAGGATTCCTTGGTGGCGTTGCTGCCCTTGCCGCGTGGCATGACTCCTTGAGCGTCGAATTTCCAGTCTGGACTGGTCCACTGGGAGGCATCGAGCACCGTGGCCTTGGCGGGGACGGGAACGACGCAGTCTTTTTCCGGGAGGGGTGCCACGACGGGGGGATGCGGTCGCGTTTTGTCATTCCGAACCCAACCTGACCCCACAAGCTTAATGGCGTGGGGCTTTTTCTGGCGCGCTTGTTTGGCGGGAAGAAGCTTGTTGGCGGTGTAGTAGATGGTGTCGAAGTCGAGGGGCCGGGCCTTGGCGCTCTTTTGCTCGGGGAATTTGATGGCGTAGACTTTTCCGGCGGTGAGCGGGATATCGAAGGTGACGGTCTTACGATCTTTGGAGAGCTTAAGATTGGACACTTTCAGCTCCTTTTCATCGACCATGGGCGAGCCGTAGGTGCTGTAATAATGGTAGTGATAGTTGCTGACCGCGGGGGTGATTTCCTCGCCGATCGGCTGGGAGAATTCGACCTGAAATCCGCTCTTGGCAAGGCTGGCTGACTTGATGGCGAAGGGCTCGGTTTTGCCGTCCCACTCGACATACTGCAAGGCGGTGCGTTTACCCCCGAGGCTGAACCATCCGCGCCCGACTTGTGCCGACCAGAGGCGCCCCTTTGAGTCGAAGGACATTTTCACGGGGCCGGATTTCAGTCCGCGAAGGAAGTCGACACACCATCCTTGATAGTCCCCGTCGACTTTTTCGAGGCCGCAGCGGAAGTAGTTCGACTGCCGTTGATCTCCAACGAAGATTTGATTTTCGAATGGGCCGAACTTTCCGCCCGTGGTGTCCCAGACCGGGCTGCCGGGTGAGTTTGCGATGACCTCCCGGGGAAACCAAATCGAGGGGAGCGTGCGAAGTTTGGCGAAGTCAGCAGCTTTGAGAGATTGGACTTTTTCCTTGGTGAAATCAGGGCGGGCGGGAAGAGAGGCCGGGTGGCCATAGAAGTTGCCCTCGCGGACGTGGTAGAGGCAGCAGTCGGCAACCCAGTCTCCTTGGTTGTCGGTGATGAAGAGTTCATCCTGTGGGCTCATGCCAATGCCGCAGGGCGAGCGAAACCCGCAGGCCAGTGGCTGAAAATGACCAGTGCGATCCGAGCGATAAATCCATCCCCGCCACGGGGCATTATAAGACATGTTGCCGCCGCCTTTTCCTTTGGGTTTGCCATCGGGGACGGTGAAGTCCCCGCGCGCGCCGAGATTGAGCGAGGCGTATTTTCGGCCAAGGGAATCGACAACCGGGCCGTAGTGATATTCGTGGTATTCGCCGGAGATGCCGAAGGCATCGGTGATGCACTCGTAGCGGTCGCAGATTCCGTCTTTGTTGTCATCGACCAACTTGGTGAGCTCAGGTTTCTGTGCCACGTAATAGGCGCCCTCTTTTGCGTCATAGTAGATGCCATTGGGCTCCATGAGATTTTCGGCAAAGCGGGTCCAGGTCTTGTTTTGGTATTCCCAAACTTCGCCTTCCCAGGTGACCACAGCGAGGGTGTCGTCCGGTTTGTGACAAAGTCCAAGAATGGTCACTGCGCCTTTGGGAAGGGGGACGGTTTCGATACGATAGCCGGCTGGAATCTGGGCAAGTCCGAGGCAGGTGAGAGAGAAGAGAATAAGAGTAATAGATTTCATGCGATGCTACTGGATCGAGATGCTGAAGGATTGGGTTCCCTCGGGAGAAATGGTGACGGTCTTTTCGCCGTCCTGTGTTTCGAAGGAGATGAGCGCGGATTCCCTCTTGATTTGATAACGAAGAAACCGAAGGGAATCAGACGCGATCGGGCTGGGTTTGAATTGGTCAATCGCGGTGCCTGTGACTTCCGAAGGTTTGGCGCTTCGGTCGGGAAGGGAGGGCGTTTGATTAATCTCGGCGGAATGCCAGGCCTTAATGATTTGGCCGTCCACCGGATTGAGCGCGACGATGACTTGGTTGGGCAAAAGGCACATGAGGGTGCGTGGAGGGAGCTCTTTGATCCACTTGCGCACGACGAGTGCTTCTCCTGGTCTGGCGTTGATGATCTTGGGAATGTTCCCTTCGAGACTACGACCCGTCAGCGCAAAGCTCTTGCCGCCGACCTGCTGAAGCACCGCACGGAACCGGTAACTATGGCTCTTTTTCTCCTCATGAAAGATTTCCAAATCATGAACCCCGGGCTTTAAGGTGACCGTCTTGTTGAAGTGAGTCTTCTTGTCGGTTTTCGCATCCGAGTAGTGAACCTCTTCTCCATTCAAGAAAATGGAAGTCCGTCCAACCGGCCCGATCGAAAAGCGGTATTCACCCGCCGTCTTGATATAGAGCTTGGAATTCCCACGCAGAACGCCAACACCATTCCGCTTGAAGTAATAGTGATTCTCGGGAAGGGGTGTTTGTGAAAGTGATTCCACCGACGCAAAATCTTTTGGGGCGAAGCGCTTGTCTTTAAAATATTCGAGGGGATAAACCGAGCGCACCGTCTCGCGCATTCCTTCTTGTTCGGAGAGAATAAAGTCGCGTAGAGCAAGCCGGTCGGCTTCAGGAAAAACCTCCTCGTAGGCGATCATCGCCGAGCCGGGAACACCCTTGTTGATGACCTCAAGAATGGCCGCGGGCGATGAACCGTGACGCCAGTATTGATCTCTTAAAGACGGCCCCTGTCCGCCGTCCAAGGTCGGTCCGTGGCAGTTGAAGCAGAGTTGGGAATAGAGAGTCTTGCCGCGTTCTAGGTCCGCGCCAGAGACTTTGATCGCGCTGAGAAGGCAGAAGAGAATTGTGAGAGGTTTCATTTTTAATTAAGAGCAGTAAGCACTTTTGTGGGAGTAGGATACGGTGGTTGTGCTATCAGATTGCGCCTATTTTTGAAATAAAAACAGGCAGGGAGAGAAGCTCACCCCGCCTGTTTGAATCGTTGCTCCGGGTTAGGATCGCCGACGGCGGAGCAGGATCAAACTTGCGAGCCCGAGGAGCCCGACACCAGAGGGTTCGGGAACTGTGACAGCAGTAACTTCATAGTAGTTCACCAGTCCGCCAATGAAGTTTGCGGAGGTGTTGGTGCTGGAGGAATGAAGACCGACCGATTGAATGTCGGTGACGTCTGCGGCACCGACTCCACCGGTGACACCGAATTCGCTAAACGAAGACCAAGTCAAGGTGCCACTTGTTCCGGAGAAGTCTTGATAGGTGCTGGTG
>MDSX01007623.1_pt1 | contig 13567 bp, 15 predicted proteins | sample 811141 | NCBI WGS metagenome assembly MDSX01 (sample SAMN05326642, study PRJNA326480) | marine metagenome | isolation source: seawater | place: Atlantic Ocean: South East | collected 2010
ACATTTCATATGAACATATAGAAGTTTTATCTTTACCCAAACAATCGTTGTACGATTTCGTGGATAAAAACATTTAAAAAATGATAATATATATGAATATATAGTTATTATTTGAATATGCAAACAGGAACAATTTCATTTTGTGATAAGCAATCCTTGAATATCAAATCCAATGATACAAAAAAATATTTTAATGATAAGTTATTGAACTATAATGTTAAAATTCTTCAAAAACATTTTGAAAAATTTGGAAATGATACATTCAATAAATTAAAAAAGAACCCATACATTGCATCTTTGAAATCAAATGGCAATCCCTACTTACTTTTTCTAACAAAATTTCACAAAACAGATATTTGTATTATGATTGATAAAAAAATTCAACAAGGATATTTTCTTCCACGGATGATAATTGATAGATTGTGTTTCGATACAACTCTATTTACTGATACGTTATTTGAAGGTGAGATGATTAAATCTGAAGAACAATGGATCTTCATGATAAATGATATTCTTGCTATCGAAGGTGTAAAGCAAGATAATGTTAATTTTATCAAAAGATACAATAAAATACATGAAATTATTAATAGTAAATATTATCCATTGCCTCAACAAAAATTCAATATTCAAATTAAGAAATACTTCAAATTGAATGATATTGATGAATTAATAACCTTTAAAAATCAGTTGGATTATACTACACGTGGTATAATTTTTAAACCAATGTTTCTTAAATTTAGGGATATTCTGTTCAATTTTGATGATTCATTGATTGATAACAAAAGAAAAGTAAAATATTCTGAAAATAACAAGTTTATTGAAAGTATTGATACAAATAATAATTTAAAAAATATTTGCAATACTACAACGAGTAAAGAATCAAAAAATGATGATATAACAAGTAATACAAAAGTCATCGCAAACAAAATTTTTGAAATTGAAAAAACAGAAAAGCCTGATGTATTTAATTTATATGATGATAACAAAAAACATATTGGAATAGCATGTATTTCAACTCTTAAAACAAGTAAACTTTTACACAATGCTTTTAAAACGACAAATCTTACTGAAAAAATTAAATTCGAATGTGAATATACTGATAAATTTTCAAATAAATGGATACCTATCGCTATGTGTTAAAATCCTTTTATAGTGTCCTCTATGAGATTAATCAACAAATTTTCATCACATGCTCTACCATAATTAATATTAAAGAAAATTTCTTTTATAATATTTCCATCATAATCTTCAGAAATTTGAAAGTTCAAATATACAAGATTATTAATTTTAAATGTATGACGATAGCATGATATCATATCATATATATTTTTATTAGATGGGAACATGTATGTGGATTTTTGATTTTTTTTCATTCTTAGATTGATAAAATCTAAGTTATTCAGAGCCATTTGTTGAGAATCATGAATAATAAAATCATAAACATTTTCGTTATTATCTTCTGCAATATATTCCATTTTTGAATTATATGTCTTTACATTTGTTTTTTTAAAATTTTTATAACGTAGTTTTTTAACATTTTCAAAGATTCTATTGAATTTATTATCAGGTAAATCAGTATCAATACAACCTTGTTGTTTCTTGTTAATTACATATAGTTCGATATAATTAACTTTATCATCAAAAAGTGTTTTATTCATGATATAAAATAAAAGTATATACATACATAGTCTATGTAATATTTAAATCAAATTTTTATCTTTAAAAAATGATTTATACACATATCAATACTTATATATAAATATATTATCAATTATGACAGAAGAATTTAATGAATACAGAGTCAGAGCGCAAAATAAGATTAAACAATTCATTAATATTGATGAAAAACAAGTTGAGGACCTAGAAATAGGAATATATAATTGGTGTATCGATTATTCAAACATTAATAATATTTTTCCCGGTTGGAAGAATGAAATATTTCTAAAGATGTACAATAACAAATTGATATCAGTCTTGTCAAATCTAGATCCTAACTCTTATCTACAAAATACACATCTTCTTAATCGATTGAAATATGAAGAATTTAAGCCACATGATATACCATTCATGGAACCATATGAGTTAAATCCAGATAAATGGATTTCTATTCTCAAAAAGAAAAGACAAAAAGAACAAAGTTTACTTAATTCAAACATGGAAGCCAAAACAGATCTATTCAAGTGTGGAAAATGTAAACAAAGGAAATGTTCATATTATGAAATGCAAATTAGATCTGCAGATGAGTCGGCAACAATATTTATCACATGTCTTAATTCAGCCTGTAAAAATAAATGGCGCATAGGATAAAAAAGATATTTGAAAATACGTTTTACAATATATGCAGTTAAAAAAATATCAAAAATATAATTTTGTAAACATAGATTCAATGTATTATCGAAATAGGTTTAAAAAAATTGTTATAGTTTAAATCAAATGAAAGTGATTGTGTTTGGACACAATGGGTGGATTGGAACAATGATGTGTGCTCTTCTTGAGAAAGAAAAAGGTATAGATATTATTCGCCCTACCATTCGTGCAAATAATGCATCTGATATTGAAGTTCTTATAGAAAAAGAAAAACCTACACACATAATGTCATTTATTGGACGAACACATGGAAAAATTGGTAATAAAAAATACCCTACAATTGATTATTTAGAACAACCCGGAAAACTTGTTGAAAACACCCGTGATAATTTATTCTCTCCACTTGTATTAGCTATATTATGTAAAAAACACAACATACATTTAACATACTTTGGAACAGGATGTATATTTACATATGACAATAAACATCCGTTCTCAGACGAAACAACGGGTTTTAATGAAAACGATATACCTAATTTTACTGGTTCCGGATATTCTACAGTAAAGGGATACACTGATCAACTTATGCAATTGTTTTCTGACAATGTTTTAAATTGTCGCATAAGAATGCCAATTACATCAAAACATGAACCTAGAAACTTCATCACCAAAATCACAACGTATGAACGAATATGTTCAATACCGAACTCTATGACTGTATTAGATGAATTACTCCCTTATGCACTTGATATGGCAAAACGACAAATAACTGGAACATATAATTTTACGAATCCTGGGCTAATCAGCCATAATGAAATATTAGAGTTGTATCGTGAAATTGTTGATACATCATTCACTTGGGAAAATTTCTCAATTGAAGAACAATCAAAAATAATAGCATCTGAACGTTCTAATAATTGTTTAGATACAGTAAAGTTAACGACATTATATCCTCAAATAATGCCTATTAAACAAAGTGTGAGAGAAGTACTAAACAAATTCACAACAACATATACAACTTAAAATCCTTTGAAAATATCTTTTAATAATAGAGGTGGTATTTTATATCTTTCTTCTATTTTCTTAATTGGTTCTTGAGATGTATGTCCTTGCATACGAGGACCACTTTGCACTGTATGTTGATGAAATCCGTAATTTTTTTTGTATGCACACATATGTTGCCCTTCACATTTCAATGGTTCAAAACTAGAATTTGTCCATACATCTGTATTTTTTCTGTAACTAAATCCATACTTGCAATATGATATTGTTTTTCTGTCATTTCTATTTTTCATTATATTCATATGTCGTAAATAACCCACTGGATTTTCAATTGTGTATGAACGGGGTTTAAAATAGTGTATTATTTTTAATGCTCTCTTCACAAGTTTCAATGCACCATCTATATCTCTTTCACCGACTGTTTTTGCATAACTAAACTCAGTACAAGGTGGACTTGCCCAGATTACATCAAAATATCCTGGAGGATATTTTTTATAGTTCCATTTTAAAATATCACATCTAAACGTTGCAGGATATAATATATCTACACTTATTACTTCATATCCCAATTTTTTTGCAACCTTTCCAACACTACCTGACCCACTGAATAATTCTAATAATCTTTTATTTTTAGTACTAATAACCATTCGAATAATATTATTATTACTATATATATTATTTGGTTCAAGTATTTTGAATAATTGTAGTGTGTTATTATTTAAAATAATAAAAAAACTTCTTATAGAAAGAATTTCAATGTCTATAATTATAGGTTCAAATAAAAAAGATGCAACAAATATACTTTCATCCGATGATAAACGACAAATAATTGAATATTTGGGTAATAAAATTAAGTCTCTTGGTGTGGATGTAATGAATGTCCAGCATAATATGGATGAGATAATATGGTTGAGAGACATTTTTGTTGTAATAGATAATAAATGTATAATATGCAACCTAACAACTAATGATTCAATTGGAAAAGATCGGAGTAAAGAATATCTTTCAATAGCTAGTACTTTATTTTCTAAATACACAATCGTTCATTTACCAAATGATGTTAAACTCGAAGGTGGTGACATTATTCAAAATGAAAATGATATATTCATTGGTATAGGTGAAAGAACTAATGAAAAAGCTATCGAGTACATGCAATATTTATTTCCGATGAAAAACATTATTCCAATATCACACACCGATATGCATCTTGATTGTGTTTTATCGGTTGTATTTCCGAATACGATACTTTATTCAAGAAAAAGGACACACATAGAGCATAAATATATAAACAAATACACTTTACATGATATAGATGATGAAACTGACGGTATATTAGTAACAAATTTTTTAATAATTGGAGATAATATAATTCATAGCAATAGAAGAGAAAATAAAAAAGTCGTAAACATTTTGGAAAACTTAGGCTACACTATTCATATTGTGGATATTAAGGAACTTTGGAAAGAAGGTGGTGGTATTCGTTGCATGACACAATGGATACAAAAAACAAATCAAGAAATATATTAAAAATTTATAAACATAAGACTTAATTCAAAATGACCATATCTCTTATCTTCCAATATTCTTTAGTGTTGTTAATATTTCTACAAATCATAAAAGGTAATACATGATTTTTTAACTCTAGTTCGGCAATATCTCTTAGTGAGGTACAGTTTTCTAATTCTGATTCATTCAATAGAGATGGTGCACCGAATGCAAGTTGTTCAAGTCTCAATCCAATTACATTAGTTTTTTCATAAATAGTCATGATATTTCGGGATTTATTATTACTTGGGTTATAATTAGAATGCACATCAGTAAATGATTCAAAATTGATTACACTACTCATTATTTAATATTATATACAATATAATTTTTGATTAAATCATTTTTTAATCAATTTTCCAATAATGTTTGCAATGCACACAATAATAAATGAACTTAACATTGGTATTATCATAACGTATAAGAATAACATCATTATCTTCCTCAGATTTCTTAGTGCATTCTTTATTAATGCATTTGATATTGTGAACATGTGGCAATGTTATATCAAAATCAATATCTTTTTTTATCCACTTATCAATACTATCATCAGATTTGAAAGATATTTTAGATATGAGTTTGGGTTCATTGACATTGAATTCTTCATAATTTCCACAGAATTTGCAGAAATAATGGACATCTTTTGTTGATTCTTCATCTTCAGTAGATGATACATGTTTTATGTATAACATATTATCACAAAATTTACAAAACTCCATGTTTACAGTGTGCTTTAATTTATATTCGTATAAAAAATCATTTTTTAAGTCTTTTTTTATAGAAACATGGATAAGATCAATGTATACATTATTCACGATTCTTTTATGAAAAAACGCATAGATAATGTGCAATTGATGAAAGAGTATTTATCGAAGTTAACTAGAGTAGATGAAGTACATATTGTTTCTAAATTTAATAATGTCGAACTAAATGCACAAATGATAAAAAACTTAATAAGAAAAAATAAACCTGAAAGCCCAGATGAAATAGATGAAGCTTTTGATAAGTTCCATAATACATTAAATATGAACAATATATCGAATTACTTAAAACATTTCTCTGCTCTAGAATCTATATCAAAATCTGAGAAATCTGGTATTGTATTGGAAGATGATGTTATCATAGCCGAATCGTTTGAATCAAAAATAGATTCTATTATTGATAGTTCATATGAAATGATTATGTTTGGACAACCATTTACAATAGAACCTGAACAAGAATTTGAAAAAATAAGCAATTATAACAACAAAGTGTTACTTCCATCATGTGAATCATATTTTGTAACACCACAAGTGGCTTCAAATATTATGAAACATATGCTACCATTAGCATATCAAACTAATATTGGTTTATCAATAGCCATAAACAAGACAAACACTGAAGTATACAAATTATATCCTAACATTTGTATCGATGGCTCTAAAATTGGCAAATATACTAGTGGAATTAATAACAATAATATTCTCATGTACAATTCTAAATATAATGAACTTTATAAAATCATTCAAAATGATAAAGTAAATTTAGATGCATTCATGAAATTGTACGAAACAGCTGAGTATAGAGAATCTCCTGATATGTTATATTTAAAAGGTCTTTGTTTGTTAAAATCCAACAAAATTGTTGAAGCTAAAGAAGTATTTGATGTTGTATATTCGAAATTTTGTGATGATGGTTGTAAATTAGATAAAACTTCGTCGTTTATGAACAATTATATAAGTTTTTATCGCGCAATGCAACAATAAAAAATGAATTAAAAATATAAAAATGGATATATATATAAAATGATTATTCCTATTCGTTGTTTTACATGTGGTAAAGTTCTTGGTGATAAGTGGAATTACTATCAAAAAAAATGTGAAGAGAAGAAAATTGAAATGAAAGATGAAAATAAACAAGATGATAATACAGATATTAATGATCTTGCATTTTACGAAAAATGGGGTTATGGAACAATATTAGATGATCTCGGTTTGAAAAGATTGTGTTGCCGTCGACATATGCTTGGACATGTAGAATTAATAAATATTATCTAATATAATTAATAGATCTACTATGTCTAACCCTATACGTTTCAATCAAGATTTTAACACAAAGCAACAGTTCAATAGAATGAAAACAAATTCAAAGTTATTACAAGATAAAGATGAACTTTATGATTATTTGAATAAAGATAAAAAGAAAAACTTAAAAAAACTATCAAAATTATTGGCAGATGATGAAAAACAACTTGATTTTATAAATACACCATTGCATAAAATATTATTAAAAACAATAAATACAGTTGAAAACTTTTCCAATAGAGTTATAAAAAGAGATTTTAGTTTTTCTATGAACTATGAAGAAAAAATTTATATTGGAATAGCATGTTTGATGCTCTCTATGTTGTTAATATTATTTTCATTTTAAAAAATATGTTATTTTTTATTAATTATGTTAAAGTCATTAGTGTTAATATTCATTGTTTTAATATTATTTTTTTTCCATAAATTGATAATACAATCTACAAAAGAGTCTTTCAAAGTTACAAGTGTTATTGATGCAAATACTAAAATTAAGGCTATAATAGAAAGAATGAATTATATAAGAAAATACAATAACGTAGTATTTGAAAACCTAAAAAATGTTGTTAATAGTTTATTAATTTCATATTATAAGTTCATTAACAATGAAATGATGAAAGTTGATGATATATCATTCTATAAACAACAATTAGATAGTATATATGAAGAAATGTCTTTGAATTTACCTCATAAATATCACAAAAGATTAAAACATGATATAAAAAGTCTTAATACAGAGTTAAATAAAAAAATTGAGCTATTGAAAATAAAATCGTTCAAAAATCCCATAAAAATATCCTTGATGAATTATAATTATATATGATTCTCAATTCTGAAACTTTGATCAACAATTTCATCATAAAATATGTGAATTCACCTACTGATATGGTATCTAAACAATTTTTGAGAAAATGCAAATATTTATTACAAATCAATGAAGAATGTAACTTCTTAAGTGATAAGAATTATGTAATCATTCTATCATCTTTGTCAATGAATGAACAGAAAATGCTCATAAGATTTTTTCAGGTCTATTTATTTAGAGTATATAACGTAAAGAAAATGTTTTATGATAAAAATATAGATTGGGTTCAATTAAAAGAATTTGTAGAGAGTAATAAAATATACAACAATTTATTTTTATCATGCTTTCATTATTTTTTTTAAAAAAATAAGTTCTGTTTAATTAATAATAATGAACAATTGGGACATAATAAAATCATATTTTGAATCAAATACTAATTATTTATCAAAACATCAAATAGAATCTTTTGATATTTTTCTTAACGATACAATCCCATACACTGTAAAAACATTGAATCCTTTCGTATTGATTTTTAAACATCCACAACAACCTAATAAAGAATTATACGAAATTCAAGTTTTTATAGGTAATGAAGATGGTAACGATGTTAGAGTTGAAAAGCCTACATATAATGAAAATGATCCATTGTTACCAAATATAGCCCGCCTTCAAAGTATGACATATAATGCTAATATTTTTGTCGATATTACTATTAAATTTAAAGATATTATACAAGATAAAGAAGAAATTGTAAAACATAAAAACATAAGAATTGGTTCGATTCCGCTTATGTTACATAGTAGTGGTTGTTACTTGAAAAATAAGAAAACAGATGAAATCACTAAGTTGGGTGAATGTCCTTATGACCAAGGGGGGTACTTTATTATTGACGGAAAAGAAAAAGTTATTATTTCTCAAGAAAGAATTGCACCAAATAAATTGTTTTTATCTGTTCCTACTGCCGGTAACATGGATTATAGTTTGAAAGGTGAATGTAGATGTGTATCTGATGAAAATAAATTATTTGCCAAAGTTTTATATTTATATATGATGAAAAAACCAAGAAAATATATGAAATCTCAAAAAGATGAAAATGAAGATGAAAATGAAAATGAAGATGAAAATGAAGATGAAAATGAAGATGAAACTCTCTTGAACGATAACCAATACATATCTGTTGATATAATGAGTATAAGGCAAAAAAACTTACCTGTATTTCTTATTTTCCGTGCATTAGGTATAGAAAGTGATAAAGAAATTATCAATCATATTTTGAACGATGATGAACAAAAGAATCCTAATATGCTTGAAATGGTAAGAAAACTTGTAATCGATTGTAAAAAAAAAATAGACGGAACACATATATTTACACAAAAACAAGCTTTATTTTATTTGAAAAAATCTACACAATTTGATGACGAAGATTATGTGAAATATGTTTTACTTGAAGATTTTTTACCTAATATGGATACATTTCAATCGAAAGCCATATTCTTTGGATACCTTATCAATCAGATGATTAAAGCTAAACTTGGAACACTCCAAATCAACAGTAGAGATAATTATATGAATAAACGTGTAGATGTTTCAGGTGTTTTACTTACAAACGTTTTCAGGGATTTTTACAATAAGTTTAGAAATAATGTGATAAGAAGTATTGATAAAAATTACTCCATTGCAGATAGTACATTTGCAAGAAATTTTACTACTTTATATAAAAACCTAGTCTTACCTGGTGATTTATATAGAGTGTTCTCTTCAACTTTTATTGATGAAGGAATGTATAAAACTTTCAAAGGTAATTGGGGTATGTTAGATGATCCTGAAAAAGCCGGAATAGTACAAGATTTAAATCGTTTATCTTATCTTGGATATGTGTCACATGTGAGAAGAATTAATACTCCGATAGACAGATCAATAAAACTTACAGCCCCACATCGTTTAGGTTCAGAACAATTTGGTTACATGTGTCCTTTTGAATCACCCGATGGTGGAAATATAGGTTTATTGAAACATATGTCTGTTTCATGTGAAATTACAAGTGAACAAAAGACCGATGACTTACTAAATATACTTGATAAAAACGATTTCATCAAAATTGATCAACTGAATGTTTATGAAATTACATCAAATACTAAAGTTTTTTTGAATAATAATATAATTGGTATTCACCATGATCCTGTAAAATTATATGATTCATTATTGAAAGCTAAGAGAGAACATGAATTAAATTATCAGATAACATTTTTATATGATGTTCACTTTGATGAATTTAGATTATGTTCTGATTCAGGACGTTGTATTAGACCTTTATACATTGCGTCTGAAGTGAATAAACTAAATAATATAAAGAAAATCGACAATTGGTATGACAAAACTTTCTTAGGAAAATACATTGAATATATTGAATGTAATGAACAAAATTATCAGTTCATATCTATGAATATGAATGAATTGAATAAAAAGCATACACATTGTGAAATCCATCCTTCTTTAACATTGAGTCATTATACAAACACTATACCTTTTGTTAATCATAATCAAGCCCCTCGTATTGTTTTCTCTGGTCAACAAGGAAAACAAGCTATTGGTGTGTATGCTACAAACTATAACAGTAGAATAGACACTGCGAGTTATGTATTACATTATCCTCAAAAAAATTTGGTCTCGACCAAATTATCTAAATATGTGTTTAAAGATCAATTACCAAATGGTGAAAATTTAATAGTAGCTATTGCAACATATACTGGTTACAATCAAGAAGATTCGATTATGATAAACAAAGATTCAATTAATAGGGGATTATTTAATGTATCATACTTTAAAGCAATTCTTGATAAAGAACATATATCTGACGACAACCGATATCGTGTGATATTTGCTAATCCAGAAGAAATGCAAAAAGAAGGCAAGGATATAAAGACTAAATTTACCAGTTATGAAAACATAGATGAACACGGTGTTCCAAAGAAAAATACATATATGGAAGAAGGAGATGCCATGATTGGTAAAGTAGAACAAATAGATCAAGTTGTAGAAGATAGTAGTAAAATATTCAACGAAAATGTAGTTTCAACAAAATATAATGACAAAACTGTTCAAACAAAGAAAACAAATTATGGAAAAATTGATGTATCATATGTTTACAAAAAAGGGGGAGAAAATAACATGAAGCTTAGAATGAGAAAAATGCGTGAACCTGTATTAGGTGACAAATTAGCGAGTATGCATGGTCAAAAAGGGGTTGTTGGAATGATATTGCCACAAGTTGAAATGCCTTTTACAAAAGATGGATTGGTTCCTGATATCATAATAAATCCACATGCAATTCCATCTCGTATGACAATAGGTCATTTAATAGAATGTGTTGTAAATAGAACTGCTTGTAATGTAGGATATGAAATAGATGCATCTGCATATGAAAATCATGATGTTGAAAAATATTTTGAGCATTTGGAAAAGAAAGGTATCGATAGATATTCTAACGAAATTATGTATAATGCTCGAACTGGACAACAAATGAATACTGAAATATTTATTGGACCCACTTATTATTATAGGTTGAAACATATGGTTAATGATAAGATTAACTACAGAGATCGTTCTGGTCCAATTGAAAATATTACAAAACAGCCCACACAAGGTAGAGCCAATGATGGTGGATTACGTATTGGTGAAATGGAGACTAATGCAATCGTTGCACATGGTATATCGAGTTTTGCGAAAGAGTCTTTGATGGAAAGATCAGATGGTATAACTAGATTAAATAAAAACGATTACGAAGATAATTATATTTATGTTGATGAAAATGGAGATGAGATTATATATAATAAAGAAATGAACTACTTTGTAGGATATAGTGATTCAGATATAAAAGAAAATATTGCATGTAAAGTACCTCAAGCTTTCAAATTATTAAAACAAGAAGTGCAAGCTATGTCTGTGAATATGAAACTCCTCACAAAAGCTATAAACCAATGAGTTAGAGATTTGAATCAATATCTGATGACGTTGTTGAAATAATGATTTGTAGAGATACAGACTCTGGGTTTACCAAAAGAGAAGAATATAACATACAAAAATTTAAACGCTATATATATGAATGAAGTTATTTAGTGATTTTATTAAGATTTCCAATTCATTATCTGTATCAGTTAACATCTCTAGATTAATTACTTTGTTATAATTGTTGTTTTTAATGACAAAATTAAAAATTTCATTTGACTCATGAATTTCCGAAAAATCTTTCATATATGCATGTGCTACATCAATGTTATAAATTATGTCAATATATTCTTTAAGATAAAACCAATTATCTTTTTCCATAACCGCATTTCCAAGATCCACCATCATTTTTATATTATCGTTATTAATATCTCTAACAATACTACTACATTCTTCAATTGTATTCATAAAATTACAATCATAATATTTACTATTATTTTCTAAACAAATTTTTATATTTTTACCATTTAAAAAGTCTCCAATTTCTTTAAAAAAATCAATGAATAATTTTCTATTATCTAACGATTTATCTAAAACTTTACGATTTCGTGGACAACCAAAAACTAAAACTTTAACATTATGTTTTTCAGAATATTCAATTAGTTTTATTAAATGTTCATATAAAATATGTTGAGTATTTAAATCAAATATATTCAGGTGATTCAATGTATAAGTGATTGATTGAAAAGAATAGATATTTAAACCAACATTTTCATAAATAGATAAATCTAACTTTTCAAGTGTACTCCATGATTCAATTAGTTTTGTAGGAGCTATTTGAATATTTTGTATACCATATAATTTTAAGATGGATGCAAATTGAATTTGTGATATGTTATTAACACAAATATTTGACACACACAATTTCGACTTATTTAGTTTTTCATATATTAAATACTCTCTTAAACATTTGATAATATCGTTTTTTTCAATAATATATTTTTTTTTACAATTGAAATATGCATTGTATTTTGTATGTAAATCATATTTTATAACTGGATTGTCATTTTTCGAAACATCTGTTTGAAACTCGTAATTTAAATCATAAACTTGATTAAACACTTTTATTATATCTCTTGTATGGATTGGTTCTGTAAATAAATTACATACTTTTATATTATTTTTTAAGATAATATCAATATCCTTTTTCAACCATTGCAAATAATACCATTGAAAAGAAGAATTTAACGGTATATCATTTACATTATTATTATGAATTAGGTCATAAATGATATTCTTTTTTAAACCTTTGCCAAATAATGCAGGTAATCTAATTATATTGTAATCATTAAATTTTTTTTTAATATATTCTTCGAAAAAGAATCTATTTTTTCCATAAGTATGGTTATTATTTGGATTGATTATATAATCTTCATCATATTCCGTATCAACATTTTCATATACATCTATGCTACTTATTAATACAAGTTTTTTTACTGTAACGGTGTCTAATATAGTTTTTATATTTTCAATTATATCATTGTCTTTTATAGGATTTTTATTTGCATACCATTTAACAGCAGGTATACCTGCAAAAAACAATTTATCGAAATTTTTAAATTTTGCGGTATGAAAGTTGTTACTATTGTAAAAATAGTCGAATTTATAGAATTGTAATAAATTAGATCCAACAAAACCGGTATAACCTACTATTGCATTTACCATTTCTATTATATTTATATTTAATTTAGTATAAGTTTGTTATCTAAAGTCACAGATATTTTTGAGATCCACAAACCTTCGTATGTATCTATTGTTTCATATTCTTTATTGTCATCGCATATAATTCTAGGTATTTTTCTTATCTCGTTTATCACATTAGATAACTTTTCATCCATAT
>MDSX01090639.1_pt1 | contig 13559 bp, 11 predicted proteins | sample 811141 | NCBI WGS metagenome assembly MDSX01 (sample SAMN05326642, study PRJNA326480) | marine metagenome | isolation source: seawater | place: Atlantic Ocean: South East | collected 2010
CCGAAGTTCGTCATAAAGCTTTTGGCGGAGGACCACTGACATTTGAATGGCTTTGCGATGGACGGTGGCAAGCCCTGTTTCGTGACGGCGGTGTGCAAATGGATGTTGCCGATTGTTGGCGGGATCACCGAAGTGAAGATATAGGTACGTTATTGACGTGGAGAGCAGTGAAATCGTTGCGCACAGCCTCTCCATGCCGCACTCGCGCCGCTTCTATCGCGATAAATTATGGCTGCACAATTCCAGCGCTGGTGAGTCCGGAACTGTCGATCTGCAAAACGGAAAGTTCGAATCCGTCACGTTTGCACCATGGTATCTCCACGGCCTCAGTTTTCATGGTGATTATGCCGTTATCGGTCTCACTAAGCCGCGCGACAACAAGACGTTCGCCGGATTGCCAATGCCCTCGGAGAAAAATGCGGAGGTGCAATTCGGACTACAAGTTGTCAATCTAGTGACGGGCGATGCCGTCCATTGGCTCAAGGTCGATGGCATTGTCGAGAAATTATACAACTTGGTCGTGCTTCCAACCGTCAGAAGGCCAGCGGCATTCGGATTCAAGACGGATGAGATCCACCACACGCCTATTGTTAGCGAAGTGGTGAATATATAAATAACACAAATATTTATTTCAATTTCTTTAGTTTTTAGATACTTTCTATGCTGTTTTAAATAAACAAAGTCGCGGACGCTATAGGTCCTGGCCCGCGTATTGTATAGGATGGCCGTATGATTGAGCTAATCAAACGCCTTATGGTGCGGCCAGGCGTTACCACCGAGTTGATGGTGGCCACACTATTCACGAATTTGCTTGCTTTGGCCTCGCCGTTATTCGTGATACAGGTCTTGAATCGTTACGTAACCTTTGGCGTTGACGCGACGTTGCGGACTCTGGTGTTTGGCGTTTTGATAGCAATTGCGCTCGAATTCGGGTTTCGCGAAATTCGGATGCGGCTTGCTCAAGGGCTGGCCATCAAACCAGATGAAGCGCTTGCTCTGGCGGTTTTCGGCACGATTACGTCGGCCAAGTCGGCAGCGCTCGATCAAGTGTCGCCCGGAAATCGGCGGCAAGCGATCTCCGGCATCGATGCCATTCAGCAGGCATATAACGGTCCCAACATCGGCACGGTTGTCGATGTACCCTTTGCGCTGCTTTTTCTCGGGGCGCTTTACTTCCTGAGCCCTGTTTTGGCACTGATAGCGAGTGTTTTTGTGATCCTCATGCTGCTTCTCGGCATGATTGCGATGTATACGAACCGTAAGCCCGCAGCAGAAATGCAGCAGGCCGCCGCCCGCGGGAATATGTTGATCGGCTCCGCTATAGATGCGGCGGACACTGTACGGGCCTTCAATGCGGGGAATTTTCTTCGCCAGGCCTGGCAAAATCACATCCGGCATGCACACGACCTATTCCATAAAGTGTCGACGAGCCGGGGTATGATGCAGTCTCTCAACCAGACCTTTGTCGCGCTGACGACGGTTTGCATCATAGGCGTTGGCTCGACTTACGTAGTGGCCGCGGAACTGGATACTGGCGCGCTTATCGGTTCGAATATTCTGGCGGCGCGGGCGCTTATGACTGTCTCGCGCTATGCATTCCTCGGAGAAGCCTTCGCGAAGGCGCGTCAGGCGATGGGAATGGCGCAGCAGATCGGACGCCTCCCGTCGGAAGCGAGCGAGGGGGTGGCGCTTGCCGGCTATGAAGGGCGTGTGTCGTTACAGGATTTGGCATTCGCGTATCCCCACAACCAGACGCCGATCTTCGAATCTCTTAAGGTTGATCTCGAACCGGGAGCGGTCCTCATTGTATCAGGCGGCAACGGAACAGGAAAAACAACTCTGTCTCGCCTGGTTGTTGGCCTGATCGAGCCCACCCGGGGGCGCATTCTGGTGGACGGCCTCGAATTGCAGCAGGTGGCGCCGGAATGGTGGCGGATGCAAGTCTCTTATCTTCCACAAGAACCCATGTTTCTGAATGCGACAATCTCGGAGAACCTTAAAGTAGCGAACCCCCAGGCGGACGACGCTGCTGTCAACGCCGCCATCAGTGCGGTTGGATTGCGGCGCTATATCAGCGAGACGAAAGATGGGTTTGAAGCCATTGTCGAAAAGAACGGCGCAGACCTCGCTCTTGGAATTCGCCGGCGGCTAGCGCTTGCAAGGGCGCTGGTTACCAACGGAAACCTTGTGATTCTGGACGAACCTACGGGGGGGCTTGATGCAGAGGGGTGTCAGGCAGTCTACCAAGTGATGAATCAGCTTTCCTCGGAAGGCAAGACGATTATCGCTTGTTCACACGACCCGAAAATCGTCAATGCGGCACGGTTTGTCCTCGATCTAAACCACAAGCCGGTGCCGCGCCTAATCAACCGAGAGGCATCGACGCAAGGCGACACGCCGCAAGCGGCGGCGCAAGAGAGCCCAGAATGAACATGGAGCAAGGAAACATGGTCGACCCGGACGACGGTATCCGTCGTTCGACACACATATTTTTCTTTTTATGCGTCGGGGTTTGTCTCGGTTTTGGGGTTTGGGCGTGGTTTGGGGAGCTTGATATCGTTTCGGTCGCCACAGGAGAAGCGAAACCTGCGAGTCAGGTCAAAGAGGTACAGCATCTCGAAGGTGGAATCATTGCAGCCATTCTGGTCCGTGAAGGGGGAAGGGTCGAGGCGGGTCAACCACTTATCGAACTTGAAACCACGCGTAGCGGAGCGGATCTCTTTGAATTGCAGGTTCGGTTGGCGAACCTCGCGATCGAATCGGTCCGACACCGTGCCGAGGCCAACGGAGACCGTACGCTTGAAATTCCAGAGGCTTTTGCCGATCGACATTCAGAATCTGTCGACCGATCCCGGAATTTGTTTGAGACGCGCCGCAAACGCTACGACACAGAAATTTCCAGCCAGAAGCAGTTGATCACGCAGCGCCGCCAGGAGGTGCGTGAGATCAAGGCACGTCTGCAGAATACGCGCAAGAGTCTGAAACTTCTCAATGAACAGATTTCGATCAGCGAGGAGTTGCTGAAGGATCAATTGACCAATCGATACAATCACATAGAACTTCTGCGCGATGCCCAGCAGCTGACGAGCCAAATTGATGAAGACAAGGAAGGGCTGAAAGGGGCCGATGCGGCCTACAAAGAGGCGGTCTCCAGGCTTGAGCAAACCGAAGTTGCCTTCCGCGAGGATGCGCGGGCGGCTTTCGGTGAATCGCAGCGGGAGGTAGACGAGTTGAGCGAACGCCTTAAGAAATTCCAAGATAGCCTAGAGCGGACCGTTCTGCGTGCACCAGTTCCCGGCGTGGTGAAGTCGATACACGTTTCGACCATCGGTGGGGTCGTGAAACCGGGCGATACGGTGGTAGATATCGTACCGGGTGAAGACAAACTGATTATCGAGGCTCAACTCCCCACGCAGGACATCGGATACGTCCAGATCGGGCAGGAAGCGATCCTAAAGCTGAACGCGCCGAGCCTTCAGCGCTTCGGTCATGTGATGGGAAAGGTAGTTCATATCAGCCCGGACAAACTCATTCGGGAAGAGGATGGGCAGCCCTATTACAAAGTCAGGATCGAGCCGGAGCGCTCCTACTTTCTCCGGGAAGAACAGCGCTACGATGTATTTCCCGGAACGCAAATCATGGCAAGCATTCGCACTGGCACACGTTCCGTTATTGAATACCTGCTCGATCCGTTCCTTGGCGACTTCCAGGAAGCAATGCGCGAGCGATAGGACGCGGCTACGGCTTGTTTCCAGCCGCCGCCTGAATATGATGCGCGGCAATTATCAAGACAGCCGATAGAAGGCGCCAAATGAACTCGAGAAACGTCGCGATCATCGCCCATGTCGATCATGGGAAGACGACACTCGTCGACTGCCTGCTTCGGCAGAGTGGTCTCATTCGCGATAACCAGCGTGTCGCGGAGCGTGCAATGGACAGCAATGACCAGGAGCGCGAACGTGGCATTACCATCCTTGCAAAGTGCACATCGGTCCAATGGGGCGATACGCGCATTAACATCGTCGATACCCCGGGGCACGCCGATTTTGGCGGCGAAGTCGAACGTATCCTCAGTATGGTCGACGGCGTCGTGGTATTGGTCGACGCGGCTGAGGGGCCAATGCCACAGACAAAGTTCGTCGTGGGCAAGGCACTCGGTCTTGGCCTGCGGCCGATCGTTTTGATTAATAAGGTCGACAAGCCGGAAGCAAGGTCGCATGAAGTGCACGACGAAACCTTCGATCTTTTTGCGGCACTCGATGCCAACGAGGAACAACTCGACTTTCCGGTGCTGTTTTCTTCGGCGAAGGAAGGCTGGGCTGCGGAAGCGCCGGAAGGTCCGAAGACGGATATGAAGCCACTCTTCGATCTCATCGTCGACTACGTACCAGCACCTACCGTGGAGGATTCGGACGCATTCAAGCTACTCGCGACAATTCTGGATGCCGATCCCTATCTCGGGCGTGTCCTGACCGGGCGGATCGAGGCGGGCACAATTAGGGCGAATACGACGATTAAGGCATTGTCGCGTGAGGGCGGGCAGATTGAACAGGCTCGCGTCACCAAGTTGTTGGCGTTCCGCGGGCTGGAGCGAGTCCCTGTCGAAGAGGCCCACGCGGGAGATATCGTCGCGATCGCTGGATTGCAGAACGCAACGGTCGCGGACACGTTGTGCGACCTCGCTGTAGAAGCACCACTCGAGGCAGATCCGATCGACCCACCCACCTTGGCCATGACATTCTCCGTCAATGATTCGCCGTTGGCCGGCCGGGAAGGGGACAAAGTAACATCTCGTATGATCCGAGATCGACTGATGCGGGAAGCTGAAGGAAATGTCGCAATCAAGGTGACCGAGACAGAAGATCAAAACGCCTTTGAAGTTTCGGGACGCGGTGAGCTGCAGCTGGCCGTCCTCATCGAAGAAATGCGGCGCGAAGGTTATGAGATGTCGATCAGCCGCCCGCGGGTCTTGTTTCTCAAAGACGAAGCGAACGATACGACCATGGAGCCCGTCGAGGAGGTTGTCATCGATGTCGACGAAGAGCATTCGGGTCCAGTTGTCGAGAAGTTGAGTGCGCGGAAGGGCGAATTGATTGAGATACGTTCCGCCGGTGCGGGCAAACAGCGTCTAGTCTTCCACATGCCAACGCGCAGCCTCATCGGTTATCACGGCGAATTCATGACCGACACTCGAGGGACGGGCGTACTCAATCGGCTGTTTCATGGGTATGCGCCGTTTAAGGGAGAGATCGACCGCCGCCGTGTGGGGACGATCGTCTCGCGCGAGAATGGTAAGGCCGTGGCTTACGCGCTTTGGAACCTTGAGGAGCGCGGGCCATTGTTCATCGGTGCGGGCGAAGCGGTCTATTGCGGAATGGTAATCGGTGAACACAACAAGGGTGAGGATCTCGAGGTCAATCCCTTGAAGGCAAAGCAACTGACGAATTTTCGGGCCGCCGGGAAGGATGATGCAGTCGATCTAACACCGCCGCAACGGGTCACTCTGGAGAAGGCCATTGCTTATATCGAGGATGATGAGCTGGTTGAGGTCACACCCAAATCGATCCGACTGCGCAAGCGTTATCTCGACCCGCACGAGCGAAAGCGCGCTTCCCGCCGAGCGGTCGCTTGATCCGGGAATTGCACTAGATTGCTAGGTAATAACGACGAAAGAAGTTCCGGTTTCGGCGTCCGTTAGCAAACAAGAGGAATCATGCCACATCAACCTGCTTCCAGCGCGCTCGCGCGTTATACGGTACTTGACCTGACCCGCGTGCGCGCAGGGCCAACATGTGTGCGCCAATTGGCGGATTGGGGTGCAAACGTCATTAAGATTGAGATGCCTGCCGAAGTCGAAGGGAAGGGGGCTCTTGGCGGTCCGCGCAGTGGCCCTGACTTTCAGAACCTACATCGCAACAAGCGAAGCATCACGCTGAACCTTAAGGAGGCAGACGGTGTTGCTATTTTGAAGAAGTTAATTGAGAAGGCCGACGTCATCGTCGAGAACTATCGCCCCGACGTGAAGGAGCGTCTCGGCATCGACTATGACACACTGTCCAAGATTAATCCGGGACTGATTTATGCCAGTATCTCCGGATTTGGTCAGGATGGCCCGTACAAGGGTCGTCCTGGCTTTGATCAGATCGCGCAAGGGATGGGCGGCCTGATGTCGATCACTGGTCTTCCAGGCCAGGGTCCTGTCCGTGTCGGTATACCAATTGCCGACCTTTGTGCCGGTCTGTTTGCCGCTCAGGGCATTATGATTGCGTTGCTGGAGCGCGAGCAGTCGGGCAAGGGGCAATGGGTGCAGAGTTCACTGTTACAATCTCAGGTCTTCATGTTGGATTTCCAGGCGGCACGCTGGACGGTCGATCAGGAAGTGGCCCCGCAAGCCGGCAACAACCATCCGACGAGTATTCCCACGGGCGTGTTTGAGACCTCGGACGGCCATATCAACATCGCATCGGCCGGGCAGGCCATCTATGAGCGGTTTTGCAAGGCCGTCGATGCGGAGCACTTGATCACCAATCCGGATTATGCGGACGGTGCCGCTCGGTCGAAGAATAGGGATGCCTTGAATGTGGAGATCAACGCAATTATCCGCACCAAGGATTCGCAGACCTGGGTGAAGCTTCTGAATGAGGCCGGCGTTCCTTGTGGTCCGATTTACCGTATCGACGAGGTGTTTGCCGATCCTCAGATCAAGCACCTTGGTGCGGCTGAATCCGTTTATTCGCCGGACCGGGATGAGGAAATTGAGTTAGTCGCGCAGGCCATAAAATTGTCGCGCACCCCCAGTAAATTGGAGGCGGGGCCGCCGACACGCGGTCAGCATACTGAAGAGATCCTTCAGGAGTTCGGGTATACGGATGAGCAGATCGACGATTTCAAAGAACGCGTCGTCGTTTAACGGAGCACGAAACACAAATGTCTGAAGGTAAAATTATTGCTGAGAAAGATGGCTACGTCGGGCGGGTCATCTTCGACAATGTCGCGAAGCATAACGCCGTTTCAAGGGCCATGTGGGACGCTCTTGCGGATACCGTCGAAGCTTATGAAGTGGACGAAGAGATCAGGGTCATTGTGCTGGAAGGTGCTGGCACGAAAGCGTTTGTCTCGGGTGCCGATATCTCCCAGTTTGACGACGAGCACGCCAATGTTGACGCGGTAAAGGCCTATGGCACATCTGTAGCGCGGGGCTATGGTTCGGTTCAGCATGCGAAGAAGCCAACCATCGCGAAAATTCGTGGCTACTGCTATGGTGGTGGAACCGGGATCGCGATTTGCACCGACATCCGGATATGCTCCGACAACTCCAGTTTTTGTATTCCCGCCGCCAAGCTAGGCGTTGGATATGGTCCCGATAACACCAAGGTCTTGGTTGATCTTGTGGGACCGTCCTTTGCGAAGGAGATCTTCTATACGGGGCGCCGGTTTGATGCGGAGGAAGCGCGCATGATGGGGTTGGTAAACCGCGTAGTGCCGTTTGATGACCTAGACGATTATGTCCAGGGTTATACGGATATGATGACCGCGAACGCGCCGTTGTCGTTACGCGCAACTAACTTGATCGTCAACGAGTTGGTGAAGGACAAGAAAGATCGAGACATAACGCTCTGTGCGAAGCTGGTCGAGGATTGCGCTGGGAGTAGCGATCTTGAAGAAGGCCGCCGCGCGTTCATGGAAAAGCGGAAGCCCAACTTCACGGGGCGCTAGAAGCCTTAGGAAGGAACGAGCTATGGCCCAGCGTTGGGTTGTCGCTGTACTACGGCATGAAACAAATACCTTTTCGCCGGTCGCAACACCAGTCAGAGACTTCGGCCGGGTGGGGCCGACCGACGGGCCGGCAACGGGCCAGGAAACTTGGCGTTTCTATCGAGACACGAACAATCCGGTCGCTGCCTATATAGATCTTGCCAAGGAAGAGGACGTCGAACTCGACTTTCCCTTTGCGGGAAATGCTCACCCGAGCGCACCCGCGCCGGATAGTATCCTTGATCTCTGCTCAGAAGCAGTCATCGGGTCGATCGAGAAAGGTTGTGATGCGCTGTTTCTGGATCTGCATGGCGCGATGGTGACTGAGGGGTTCGACGACGGCGAAGGCGAACTCCTTCGGCGATTTCGCAAAGTGGCGCCAGACCTCCCTATTGCGGTTGCACTCGACTACCATACCAATCTATCCGCCGCGATCGTCGACAATGCAACGGTCATCTGTGGCTACCGCACATATCCTCACATTGATATGTATGAGACTGGCCTTAGGGCAGGGCGCACCTTGATCCGCGCTCTGAATGGTGAGGTCAGTCCGATGATGGCGTGGCATTCGCTCCCGGTTCTGACGCATATGAACCGGCATGCGCCCTCGATGCAGCCGATGCAGGCGGTCATGGAGCGGGCGATGAAGGCGGAAGCGGATGGGAGCATTTTAAATGCGTCACTGTTCGGCGGCTTTCCGCTCTCGGATATACCGCATGTCGGTCTTTCGGGAATTGTTGTCGCTGATGGAAACAAGGACGCGGCGGAAAGGTTCCTGTTCGATCTAATGCAGGAGCTATGGGATAAACGCGACGAGTTTGTGTTTGAGGTCGAGCCGATTGAACAATCCGTTGCCGCCGCGATGGGGATCGCTCCTGGCGATGGGCCGGTAATGTTGATCGATCATGGTGACAATTGCGGCTCGGGTGGAAATCAGGATGTGATGGCCGTACTTGCCGAGGTGATTGAGCAAGGTCTCGAGAATGTGTGCGCTGGGCCGTTTAGTGATCCTGAAGCAGTGGCGTCGTTGATCGATGCTGGCATCGGCGCGGAAGTGACGTTGCAATTGGGTGGCAAGGTAGATATGCCGGCGATGTCTCTAGTTGGTCAACCCGTCACAGTGACTGGAACCGTTCGGCGGATTACTGACGGTCAATTTACGGTTAGCGGGCCGATGTTCACCGGTGTGCGTATGAATATCGGCAGGACAGTGGTACTGGATACAGGTCGGATCGAGATCGTGATTTCCGAGGGCCGGTTCGAACCCTTCGACCAAGGGTGTTTCACACATGCCGGAATCGATCCTGCTAGGAAAGATTTCGTTCTATTAAAATCGCGGCAGCATTTCCGTGCCGGTTTTGAGCCAATCGCAAGAGAGATTGTCATGGTATCGGGGCCCGGAACCTGCACGTCTGATTACTCTCTATTTCCGTGGAAGAAGTCGCGGCGACCATTGTATCCAATAGATCCAGACGTAGAATCGAACCTGCCCAGTCAAAGCTGAGACACGGAGATTCACGCAGTTTTTTGTTACAATCGGGCTGAGTTTGGCTTATGTTATGTACGGCGAAAGTGGGGTGTCGCGTTCGCATTTTGATTGCGAAAGACTGCGCGGCACTCGAGAAACACAAGGCCATTACAGATGTCCGATCTGGTAAGTGTTGGCATTCCGTTAACTGAAACATTCGAGGGTTTGACGGGTACCGTTGACTCAATTCTTTCGCAAACGCATCGCACCTTCGAGATCGTTCTCGTCGACGATTTTGGGGACGATGACGATGACAATCCCGCGAAAGTGCTGGCGGAACGAGATGACAGGATTGTCTACATCAAAACACCGGGGCACTTCGGAATTCTCCCGTCTCACGCTGAAGCATTGGCGCGCAGCAAGGGGATGTATTTCATGTGGATCGGGGTCGGCGATACGCTCGATCCCGAGTTTCTGTCAGCTTGCGTAAATCGGCTAAAGAAAAAAAGAGACCTGTCGATGGTCGTCGGTAGCAGCCGAGGGGCGGATAGTGATGATGACACACCGCTGAATATTGGTGAGGAGGACCCAGTTCGCCGCGTCGAGAGTTTTCTCGAATCTGAAATCGGCCTTGATCTCTGGTATGGAATGTTTCGCCGACCGTATGTCGCTACAATTCCATTCCGCAATGCGGTAGGTTTCGAAATGGCACTTCTCTCCGAGGTGGCTTTCGGCGGTAAGATCGAAACGGTGTCCGAGGCTTTATGCGTTCGTAGAATCCCGGCCGTTGTCGACAGTGAATCCGAAGCGTCGGAAGAGCCGGACGCAGAGTTTGACATGGCGGCAAGCACCGGCAAAGCGCTTGGCGTTCCGGACTTCCAACTCGGCGACCCTTATCTTGTGTTGGCTGTTCAATTGTTCTGCAATATCGCTTTTATCTCCAACAATTTTGCAGCCCTTCCAAAGATTGACCGGTTGCGTTTAGCGGTCTACGCCTATACGAGGGTGGCGGAACGCTACGGCATCGCAGATGAGGGGCAGTTCATTTCATTTGCGGTCCGCATTTACCCCGAAGCCAGGATTACCGAGAAGCTTCACGAGGTGCGGCACTACTTGTCCGCGACATTGTATTCGCAGAAAGAAAGTAAGGCAGTATTTGAGCCGCTGTCGCGCGCGGGGGATATTATCAACGGGCTTTGCCGCCTTAAAATTGGGCGTTTGCCGGCGACGCAGAAGGAACGCGAAATCGTGGCGAAAATTCGCGACCGCTTCGATAAAAGCCAATCAGAGGCCTTTAAAAACAGGGCGATACTCGCGCTCGCCCTGTTCCTTTAATGTCAGGTTTTTCTATGCCTTAGAGGCCGCGCCGGCGGATGTTCCCGCGAGCCGTCCGAATACGGCGCCGGAGGTCAGCCCCGTGCCGCCTGGGTAGTTAAAGAAAAATATGCCTCCCACGAGCTCGCCCGCCGCATAGAGGCCGGGTATTGGATGCTCATCCGTATCAACCACCTGGCCGGAGCCGGGGTCCACCTTCAATCCGCCAAAGGTGAAAGTGATGCCGCATGTAATCTGGTAGGCCTCGTAGGGCGGTTCATCGAGCTTGTTGGCCCAGTTCGTTTTCGGAACACCGAGGCCTTTCGTGCCGCGTCCGTCGAGCACGGTCGGATTGAAGGGCACATCGTCCATGACCGCGTCGTTGAACTCTTCAACAGTCTTGACGAATTGGGCCGCGTTCACGCCTTCCAGCTTCGTGGACAGCTCCTCGATCGTGTCTGCCGTTACCTTGGTGATTTGACGAATGTGATATTCGTCGCGCAGTTTGTCGACGACCTTTTGGTCGAAAACCTGCCAACCGAGTTGGTTCGGCTGCTTAAGAATTTCACCACCGTACTTCGCGTAGGTGTAGTTCCGGAAATCGGCGCCTTCGTCAACGAAACGCTTGCCGTCCGCATTCACGATAATTCCGAGCGGATAACTATGCTTCTGGAAATTGTCACCAACTTCGAGATCGCCGTAGGGAGGGGCGTTGAAGTCCCATCCGACCGAATGACATCCCGACCAATTACCGTAGGGCATCGCCCCGATGTCCAGCGCCATGCGAATGCCATCGCCGGTGTTGTAACGGGTACCGCGAACCTTCGCCAATTCCCAACCGGGGCCGAGATAGCGGGTACGCATTTCTGCGTTCGCTTCGAAGCCACCTGCGGCAAGAACTACGGATTTCGCGGTTAATTCTTTGACCTTACCCTGTTGACGCACTTTGACGCCATAGACTTTTTCGTCATCGTAAAGTAGGGACAAGACACGACATTCGAACAAAACATCAATGCCATTTTTCTGAGCAATTTCCAATTCCGTCTGGACGAGACCGGGACCACCGCCCCAAGCCTCAACACAAAGTCCACCCCAGAATTTGAACTTGCCGTCTACTTTGAATGCCTGACGTCCATAGCTGGGCTGAAACCGCACTCCTTTTTCACGCATCCATTGAAGTGTTGGCAGGCTTTGTGTAACCAACACCTCGACTAGGTCTGCGTCACATCGATAATTCGTGACGCGGTACATATCGTCGTAAAAATCATCCGCTGTATATACGCCGAAATCCGTGTTTTCGATTTCCTCGGGGTTGAGGTCCATGACGGTCGTAAGGTCTTGCAGGCCGTTGTGCGCGAACCGAATAGCACCGGCAGTGTATCGGCTGTTGCCTCCAAAGTCGTCTTCAGGCGCACGTTCGAGAACGGCCACCTTTGCCCCTTGGTCAATGGCCGCGGCGAAAGCGGAGCAAAAAGCTGCGTTGCCTGCGCCGACGACAATAACGTCATAGTCACTCATGGGTAATGTTCTCCTTGTTCCGGCAGCGGAGGCAAACCGGCGTTCGAAATTCCAACAGTTTATCTAACCTATCCACCCGGGAAATCGAGCGGGATTCGGGGAAAAATAGACCATCTAGGAAAAAATATAGACTAACTCCAATCGGGCCAGAGGCACAATTCGACTTCAAATGTCCAACTAACAATCGAGACACTTTCTCGCGCTCGCTCCGGTCAGGGCCGTTCGAGGACTTCGATGGCGCGGTGGAGCGCATTCTCTACGATGAGGATCAAGAGAGATGAGACTACGCGTCCAGCACTATGCCGGCACTAGTCTCCTCGGCGCGCCGGAATATTTCCGCGGCCGTTGCAACGTCTTCGAGCGCAATACCGAGATTAAACGCTAGGATACGCTGATCGTCGTTGGCGCGTTTCCCTTTGCCCTGAGTGACGAGTTCTGCGTTGTCCGCATCGATCCGTGGGACACCCAGAAATTTCCCTTCGTTGATCCGCGCGTTTTCAATCTGGCCACGATCGTCGGTGAGGATGACATCCATGGCGTCGATGCATGCATCGGTGACGTAGGAGTCATAGTCGATCGTAATGAGCAGCGCGCCGGGTGATACCCAATCCGGCTGTAGGGTGGGTGCCCGGTCATCACTAATCGGACCGCCTGTTACAATGATATCCGCGCCACGCACGGTATCTTCGACGGATGCGGTACCTTCGAGCGAAACGTCGAACCGGCCATCCATTTCCGCCACATAGGCGTCTTGCCGTTCGGAAACGATATCGAATGCCTTGCAATAGAGGAGAGACGGCACTTCGCCCTTTATGGCTTCCAGGTGGGCGCGTCCTTGCAGGCCGCAACCCAAGATGGCGAGGGTCTGATCGTCTTGTTTGGCGAGATGCCTGGCGACGAGCGCCGACGCAGCAGCAGTCCGGCGACCGGTGATCCACTTTGCATCCATAAGCGCTACCATTTGTCCGGTCGCATCTTCCGTCAGGACATAAAGACCCTGGATATATGGTAGACCTCGGGCGGGGTTGTCCGGATCGCCGCTTTGCCATTTACAACCTGCGTATCCAAGCGCAGGTGCCGCGCTTGCCATGGCACTATAGAAGCGTGGGCCGTGCCGATGGAAGAATATCTTCGGCGGCATCAACAATTCGCCCTTGGCCTTCTCCCGGAACAAAGCCTCCAGGATATCGACGATCTCACCCATCTCGAGGCCGAGCCCGTCGAGCGCAGCCTCATTGAGGTAGCGGATCGGGTTATTGGGCATCAGCTATTTCGTCGCGATCAACCCGTCGAGGGCCACCGCACCTTTGCCATCCGGCAGGACGAGCAGCGGATTGACGTCGATACTATCGAGCACATCCGTGTTCTTCGCGGCGAATACGGATAGTCGAGCGATGGCCTCGGCCACAGCGTTCAAATCTGCCTTCGCGGAACCGCGAGCGCCTCTCAGGACGGCCGCTCCTTTTAGGCGATCTATCATCTCCAGCGCTTCCCGTTTGCCGAA